>Ga0210027_1000191_pt1 | contig 66880 bp, 65 predicted proteins | sample CryGeymeta201510_FD_183978 | JGI IMG/M metagenome (GOLD analysis project Ga0210027, IMG submission 183978) | Groundwater microbial communities from Crystal Geyser aquifers in Utah, USA - Crystal Geyser metaG 2015-10 (SPAdes) (version 2) | ecosystem: Environmental > Aquatic > Deep subsurface >...
TACCTTGACCCCGGTGGGCACCGCGACCAGCAAGGTGGCGTACATGAAGAAAAGCTGTGCCGCCGCCGGCATGCCGACGGTGAACATGTGATGCCCCCAGACCAGGAACGACAAGATGGCGATGGCGGCGGTGGCATAAACCATCGAGGCATAGCCGAACAGTGGCTTGCGCGAGAAAGTGGGAATCACCGTCGAGATGATGCCGAAGGCCGGCAGGATCAGGATGTACACCTCAGGATGGCCGAAGAACCAGAACACATGCTGGAACATCACCGGATCGCCGCCGCCGGCCGCATCGAAGAAATGGGTGCCGAAATTGCGGTCGCTCAGCAGCATGGTTACCGCCCCGGCCAGTACCGGCATCACCGCGATCAGAAGAAAGGCGGTAATCAGCCAGGTCCACACGAACAGCGGCATCTTCATCAGCGCCATGCCCGGCGCGCGCATGTTGAGGATGGTGGTCGCGATATTGATCGAACCCATGATCGAACTCGCGCCCATGAGGTGAATCGCGAAGATGGTCAGGTCATAGCTGATCCCGCCCTGCATGAACAACGGCGGGTACATGGTCCAGCCACCCGCCACCGCGCCGCCGGGCAGCAACGTGGAGCCGATCAGGAACAGCCCCGCCACCGGCAGCAGCCAGAAGCTCCAGTTGTTCATGCGCGGGAAAGCCATGTCCGGCGCGCCGATCATCAGCGGCACCTGCCAGTTCGCGAAGCCGGTGAAGGCCGGCATGATCACGCCGAAGATCATGATCAGCCCGTGCAGCGTGGTGAGCTGGTTGAACACTTCCGGCCGCACCAGTTGCAGGCCGGGCTGGAACAGTTCGGCGCGGATCAGCATCGCCATCAGCCCACCGATCAGGAACATGGTCGCGGCGAACCAGAAATACAGCGTGCCGATGTCCTTGTGATTGGTGCTGGCCAGCCAGCGCCACAGACCAGCGGGGGCGGCGTGATGGCCATGCGGCAGGACAGCTTCCATATCGTCTCCTTTTCCGCGCTATTTGCGCAGTACCTTCACATCCGTCGGCTGTACCGGCGACCCGGTATTGCCCCAGGCCATGCGCTCCCAGGTGATCACGGCGGCGAGATCGGCATCGTCCAACTGGTCCTGGAACGCCGTCATCGCGCTGCCGTCCTTGCCATGCAGCACGCGGTCGATATGCGCGGCGGCGGGGCCATTCACCATCCTGGAACCGGCCAGGGCCGGGAACACGCCGGGCAGGCCTTTGCCATCGGCCTGGTGGCAGGCCGCGCAATGAGCGGCATAGACCTTCTCGCCGCGCGCCTTGAGTTCCGCCGGGCCGAACGACTTGCCGGCAGCCGCGGCCGCCGCAACGGCTTTGGCCTGTTTTCCGGCCTGCTTGGCCGCCAGCCAGGCCTGGTAATCGACCTCGCGCTTCACCTCGACGACGATGGGCATGAAGGCATGGCCGCGCCCACACAACTCGGCGCACTGGCCCCGGTAAGTGCCGATCTCGTTGGCGCGGAACCAGGTATCGCGGATGAAACCGGGGATGGCATCCTGCTTCACGCCCAGTTCAGGCACCCACCAGGCATGGATCACGTCATGCGAAGTCAGCAGGATGCGCACCTTCTTGCCGACTGGCACCACCATCGGCTCATCCACCTCCAGCAGGTAGTGCGGGCCCTTCGCCGCCTGGTTCGCGATCTGATCGGCGGGGGTCGAGGATGCGCTGATGAACTTCACGCCATCCTGCAGATAGTCGTATTCCCACTTCCACTGATAGCCAGTGACCTTGATGGTGAGATCGGGATTGGCGGTGTCTTTTTGATCCAGCACCGCGCGGGTCGCCGGCCAGGCCATGCCGACCAGAATCAGCAAGGGGATCACGGTCCAGATCACTTCGACGCTGGTGTGCTCATGGAAAGGGTGGGCCTGATGGCCGACGCTTTTCCGGTGCTTGAACAGCGCATAGAACATCACACCGAACACCACCACGAAAATGCCCAGGCAGATCAGCAGAATCAGCGTGTGGATGTCATAGATGCGCACCGCGATGTCGGACTTCGGCGCCGGCAGATTCAGCGCCCAGTCGGCCACCACCGGCTGAACCCAGCCCGCCCAGCACGCCATCCAAAGCACTTGTCGCCCCAGTCGCATGTCCTTTTCTCCACGGACGCGGCCATGGCTGAGTGATTCACTCGGAATTGGCCGCGCATTGCTGAAGGTAGTCAGGCAACCGCCAACAAGCAAGCCGTCAGTGCAGATAACTCACTGATTTATATATGAGTTTATTCTGACTTGCTTATATTACTGAGTAACGCAGTCAACTTCTGCTGGGATAGAAAACGCGCCGCCCGTTGCGGATCGGCGCTCGCCATGTGCGGCAATTCCGCTAGCAGCGGCGCCGGCAGGCGCTTGCGCAGCGCGGCCAGGTTCTCGTCATAAGCCGCCATCGCGGGGTCCACGCGATTGGCCACCCAGCCGGCCAGTTTCAGGCCGCGCGCGGCGATGGCCGCCACGGTCAACAGGGCATGGTTGATGCAACCCAATCGCATCCCCACCACCAGAATCAGTGGCAGATCCAGCGCCACGGCGAGATCGGCCGCATCCTTGTGCTCCGACAGCGGCACCAGCAGGCCACCCACGCCTTCCACCAGCACCACATCGGCCTGCGCGGCCAGTTCGTCATAGGCCGCGCGGATGCGGGGAATCTCGATGCGCACGCCCTTGTGCTCGGCGGCGATGTGCGGGGCAATCGCTTCGCGCAACAGGTAAGGGTTGAGCAACTCCGGCGCGGCCTGCACATTGCCGGCGGCGCGCAGCATGGCCGCGTCCTCATTCACCCAGACCCCGTCGATCAACTCCGCCCCCGCCGCCACCGGCTTCATGCCCAGCACGCGGTAGCCGAGGTCGGCATAAGCGTGCAACAGTGCGGCGGCAACCAGGGTCTTGCCAACATGGGTATCAGTGCCGGCGATGAAGAAACCGTGAACGCGGTTCACCGCAGCCCCCCTTTCCTGCTCGCCATCTTCATCTGGATGATCTGGCGGCCGTCTTCAAGGCGATCTTTCGCGCCGGCCCAGGCGTGGCCGTAGACCACTTCGTAGGTGGCGGGCAGGCGACCATCCTGGCGAAAGTGTTCGTAGTTCTCCAGCAGCCGCAGCCACGCCGTTTTGCCCATCAGACCAGCGCGCGCGCCCTGTTTAACGGTGTGGGCGCCGATGGCCTTGAGGTCGCGCAGAAGGCCGTTCAACTCGCTGTAGGTCAGGGTGAGGTGCTCCATTTCCATCACCGGATGGCTGAATCCGGCATGGACCAGAGCATCGCCGACATCGTGCATATCGACAAACTGGTTGACGTGGGTGAAGCCATCGACGCCGCTTGCGGCCGCGCGCAATTCCTTCAGGGTATCCGGCCCGAAGCTGGCGAACAGGAACAGGCCGCCCGGCTGCAACACCCGATGCACGCCGCGAAACGCCGCTTCCAGATCGTCCACCCACTGCAAGGCGAGGCTGGACCAGGCCAGGTCGATGCTGTTGCTTTTCAGCGGCAGGCGTTCCAGGTCGGCGCAAAGGGGGGCGAGGCGGGCGGCGGTAGGCGCAAGGCGCGAGAGCAGGCCACGCCAGCCGCGCGAACGGCCGTGGCGAGCATTGGCCTGGCGCAGCATGGCGTGGGCGATATCCAGGCCGATGACGCGGGCCTTGGGAAAGCGGGCTTTCAGCAGATCGAAGGCAAAGCCGGTGCCGCAGCCGGCATCCAGGATCAGCGCGGGATCGACCACCACGCCGTCAAGATGGTCGTCCAGGCGGCGCGCCACTTCCTGTTGCAGGAAGGCGGCCTCGTCATAAGTCGTCGCGGCGCGTTCAAAGGAACGGCGGATCGCCCGTTTCAGGCGGTCATCCATGCAGAAATTCCTTCAAAGTGGCGACGAACCAGTCTGGATGAGACAGGAACGGGGCATGGGAAGCGCGTTCGTGCAGGGCCAGGCGGCCATTCGGCAGATGTTCCGCCAGCCAGGCGCCGGCCTCGGGCGCGCATAGCGTGTCATGGGCGCCGTGCATGACCAGGGTCGGACAGCGCACCCGCTCGACCCGATCGCGCAGATCGACCGTGCGCAGCAATTCCAGGCCAGTGGCCAGCACCTCTGGATTCGGTTCGGCCTGTGCCCGCATCCGTGCGCGCAGTTGGGCGATCACCCATTGCGCCGCATCGCCGCCGCGCGCCTGCAAAGCAAGAAAGCGCAGCAAGGTGGCGCGGTAGTCGAGGGCCAAAGAACGCGCAAACTCACCCAGCACTTCCAGCGCCATGCCATGCGGCCAGTCGGCGCGGGTAGCAAAGGCGGGCGAAGTGCCCACCAGAACCAGGCGCGCCACCTTGTCCGGATGCCGCGCCGCCAGCGCCAGCGCGACCATGCCGCCCATGGACCAGCCGACCAGGTTGAGCGGGGCGGTAATACCTTCCGCCAGGGCATCGGCCAGGGATTCGGCGCTGTAGGGCGAGACCGTCGGCGCATCGCCATAGCCGGGCAGATCGGGGGTGGCACCAGGAATATGTGTGACGGCCTCGGCCCAGACCACTCCGGGGAGCCCCCAACCATGCAGGAAGACCGTATCAGCCACGTGTTTTGCCCTCTGCCAACTCATGCAGGGCCGCCAGCAATTCATCCACCTCCGCGACCGTATGCGCGGCGGACAGCGAAATACGCAGACGCGCCGAACCCAGCGGCACGGTGGGCGGGCGGATGGCGGGAATCAAAATGCCGCGCTGTTTCAGGCCGGAAGCCAAAGCGAGGGCGGCATGTTGATCGCCCACCAGCAAGGGCTGAATCGGCGTATCGGAGGCCATCAAGGGCCAGGGCAGCCCCACCACCCCGGCTTTCAGGCGGGCGATGAGTTCGCGCAACCGTTCCCGCCGCCAGGTCTCCTGGGCGATCAGTTTCAGGCTGGCACTCACCGCCGCCGCCAGCAGAGGCGGCTGCGCGGTGGTGTAGATATAGGTGCGCGCCTTGTTCACCAGCCACTCGATCAGCTCGCCGCTGCCGGCCACAAAGGCGCCGGCAACGCCGGCCGCCTTGCCCAGGGTGGCCAGATAGATCAAGCGAGGGGCAAGAGGCATGGGGCAAGGAGCGGACAGCGCGCCCCTCCCCTTCTCCCCCAACACCCCAAATCCATGCGCGTCATCCAGATACAGCCAGGCATCGTGGCGTTCCGCCAATGCCAGCAGTTCCGCCACCGGAGCGAGATCGCCGTCCATGCTGAACACCGTATCGCTGGCGATGAGCTTCACCTTCGCGCGGCTGCTGGCGAGTTGCTGTTCCAGCGCGGCCAGGTCGAGGTGCGGATAACGGGTCAGTCTGGCGCGCGACAACTGGGCGGCATCGACCAGGGAGGCGTGGTTGAGACGATCCTCGAACACCTCACCGTGGCGGTCGAGCAAGGCCTGGATCACGCCCAGATTGGCCATGTAGCCGGTGGCAAACAGCAACGCCGCCGGCATCCCAACAAAAGCCGCGAGTTCCCGTTCCAGATCGTGATGCAGACGGTGATGGCCGGTGAGCAGATGCGCCGCACCGGCCCCCACGCCAACCTCACTGGCGGCCTTGCACGCCGCCTCGGCAAGGGCCGGATGTCCGGCCAGCCCGAGATAATCGTTGCTGGAGAAAGACAGGTATTCACGCCCGTCCACCCTCACCCGCGCGCCCTGGACACCGTCGAGCACACGACGGCGGCGAAGCAAGCCCTGGGCGTCGAGATCGACGAGAGCGGATTGGAGTTGTTCGGGGAGCATGGGATTCGCACCCCTCGCCCACCGGAGTAGGGGCCGGGGGAAAAGGTCAGCCTGCGCAGCGCCGGCCCTGCACTGGCTCGCCATGCAGGCCGAGCTTGCTGAACAGGGCGCGGTCGGCGTCGGCTTCCGGGTTGCGGGTGGTGAGCAGGCGGTCGCCGCAAAAAATCGAGTTTGCGCCGGCCAGGAAGCACAGCGCCTGCACCGCTTCGCCCAGTTCCTGGCGGCCGGCGGAGAGGCGGACATGCGAGGCCGGCAGGGTGATGCGCGCCACGGCAACGGTGCGTACGAACTCGAATGGGTCGAGGTCTTCGCCTTGTGCCAGCGGTGTGCCCGGTACCTTGACCAGCCTGTTGATCGGCACCGATTCCGGCTGCGGGTTCAGATTGGCCAGTTCCATGACCAGCCCGGCGCGTATCCGGCGGCTCTCACCCATGCCGATGATGCCGCCGCAGCAGACGTGGATGCCGGCATCGCGCACTTGCGCCAGGGTATCCAGGCGGTCGTTGTGGCTGTGGGTAGTGATGACCTGGCCGTAGAACTCGGCGGCCGTATCCAGGTTGTGGTTGTAGTAATCCAGGCCGGCGTCCTTGAGTTGTTCCGCCTGGCCGGGTTTCAGCATCCCCAGGGTGACGCAGGTTTCCATGCCCAGCGCCTTGACCTCGCGCACCATCTCGGCGACGGCGCCGAGATCCTTGTCCTTCGGGCCGCGCCAGGCCGCGCCCATGCAGAAACGGGTAGCGCCGGCCGCTTTCGCGGCTTGCGCGGCTGCCACCACGGCCGGCACGTCGAGTAATTTCTCCCGCTCCAGGCCGGTATCGTGGCGCGCGGATTGCGAGCAATAGCCGCAATCCTCGGAGCAGCCGCCGGTCTTGATCGACAACAGCGTGGAAAGCTGCACCGAGTTGGGGTCGAAATGCTGGCGATGCACGGTTTGCGCCTGGAACAGCAGGTCGTTGAATGGCAGCGCGTAGAGCGCCTCCACCTCGTCCAGGGACCAGGCTTTGGCGGTGAGGGGAAGGGATAAGTCAGTCATTTATGCGTCTCGACGATGAGGTCTTTCCAGTCCTCGCGGCCCGCTTTCCAGATGTCATACAGCGACCATGGCACCAGGGCCACGAGCGCCAGCGCCCAGACCGCCAGCCAACCTTTGGAGCCGCCGCCCAGAAACGCCGCCAGGTCGTTGGAAAACACCGTCAACGTGCCCGCCACCGCGTAGAAGCGATAACCGCCCCAGCGGATGTAATGCGCCACCCGTGGGTCCGGGTGGTGGGCGTTGGCGGCATAGACGAACATGGAACCGGCGATCCAGAGCATGCCCAGGGGAATCGGCAACAAGGCGCCGGCAATCGTGCCGTAATTGAACAGGCGCGCGGAGCGCTTGCAGGAGTCGGCCGTAATAAGGTGTTTTTCAGACATCGAGAAGTGGGAAAAAGCGTGCAGAATCAGCGGGAAATCGGGAAAAAAGTCGCGGCATGTTCCGGTAAGGGGACGTAGTTGTCAAACGCATTCAAAGCCATGCTGAACAACTGCATCAAGTTTATGCGAATCAGCTTGCCGCAAGCCTGCATGCTCTGCGGCGCGCGGGCGCGAGGCAGGCTCATTTGTCCCGCTTGCGCCGCCGACCTTCCTTACTTGCCAGCGGAACGCTGCCCGCAATGTGCCCTTCCCTCCCGTGGCGGCCTGCTCTGTGGTGCCTGCCTGAAGAAGCCGCCCGAGTTCGAGCGTTGCGAAGCGGTTTACCGCTACGGCTTCCCGCTTGATGTACTGATCCAGCATTGCAAATACGGCGGCGCCCAGGAATTGTCCGATCTGTTCGCCGAAGCTCTGGCCGAACGGCTGGAGATCAAGAAACTCGCCGGGCCGTCCCCAGCGTTGCTTGGCCCCCCGGGGGGAGAGCCGAGCGCAGCGAGATTTTCGGGGGGGGCGTCGTATCCCGACCTCATCGTCCCCATGCCACTACACCCGGCCCGGCTACGCGAACGCGGTTTCAATCAAGCGCTGGAAATCGGCCGTCGCCTGGGCGACCACCTCAACCTTCCCTGTTGCCAGGCCTGCCAAAGGGTACGCGACACCCCACCGCAAGCCGGCCTCGACCTCAAGGCGAGAAGACACAACCTGCGCGGCGCCTTTGCCTGCGACGTGGATCTGACTGGTAAGCGCATTGCCCTGCTCGACGACGTCATGACCAGCGGCAGCAGCCTGAACGAACTGGCGAAAGCCGCGCGCCGCGCCGGCGCCATGGAAATCAGTGCCTGGGTGGTAGCGCGTACGCTGGAACACCCCGGAGCAGGAAACCGGGCGCCCCTGTAGCGCCGGCGCCTCGCCGGCGAGGCGCCGGCGCTACAAATGCCGCATGTTTCACGCTATGCCCCCACCCAGCTTGCGAATCGCCTCCGCATTGCTCCAGGAAAAGCATTTCTCCGCCGCTTCCCGCCAAGGCAGCCAGCGCTGATTCAAATGCTCACGCGGGGAAAGGGTGGCCGGCAGCGGTTCCGGCAACAACAAACCGAACACATGCTCGGTGTTGTGCGTAATCCCGGGCGCATAACGATGGCGCCAGCGCTCATAGATTTCGAACTGGTTTTCCAGATTCCAGTCGGCCAGCGTGTATTGGCCCGCATCCAGGCCAGTCTCTTCGCGAACTTCGCGAATAGCGGTCTCTCGCAAGGTTTCGCCGGCCTCCTGGCTGCCGGTGACCGATTGCCAGAAACCGGGCGCATCGGCGCGCTCCAGCAGCAGCACTTGCAGATCCGCAGTGTGGATGACGACCAGGACAGAAATGGGAATTTTGGACATCGGGCCAGAAAGGAAGTGGCAAGAGACTCAGACTATCTCCGCTTACCACGTAAGGCGCCAAGTTTTGTAAGTGGGGAGGAGCGATCGAAAAAACAGCGTAGTCGGCGCGGCCGGTATCGGGATGCTTGTCCAGCGATTTGAAAGCATTTCGCAACCGACTACCAGAACGCCACCATTTAGCGGTTGCAAAAATAAAAACAGCCTGCGTTAACGCAGGCTGTTGTTCTTCTTACTGGTGCGCCCGGAGGAATTCGAATCCCCGACCCCTTGGTTCGTAGCCAAGTACTCTATCCAGCTGAGCTACGGGCGCTAAGAGGCGCAGATTATATAGAAATCCGTTTCGCTCGCAAGCATGGCTATCTCCGAGGTGCGCCATTGGCTACCATCCCGCGTCCCGTCCCCCTTCCCTCGAACCCGCCTGCCGATGAATTTGCTCAAAGCCCTCGCCTCGGTCAGTGCCATGACCCTGTTGTCCCGCATTCTGGGTTTTGTGCGCGATGCCATCATCGCCCGGGCGTTCGGCGCGGGCGCGGCGACTGATGCGTTCTTTGTCGCTTTCAAGCTGCCCAATCTGTTGCGCCGCCTGTTCGCGGAGGGCGCCTTTTCCCAGGCCTTCGTGCCCATCCTGGCGGAATACAGGAACCGGCGCGGTGAGGAGGCCACCCGATTGCTGGTCGCCCGCGTGGCGACGGTGCTGTTCGTCGCGGTAGCCGCGGCCAGCGCGCTGGGGGTGATCGCCGCGCCGCTGATCGTGCTGGTTTCCGCACCCGGCTTCACGGCCAGCCCGGACAAGTTCCAGTTGACCGTGGACCTGACCCGCATCGTCTTTCCCTACATTCTGTTCATGTCGCTGGTGTCGTTCGCGGGCGGCATTCTCAATACCTGGAGCCGCTTCATGGTGCCGGCCTTCACGCCGGTGTTGTTGAACGTGGCGATGATCCTGGCGGCGGCATTCGCGGCGCCGTATTTCGATCCACCGGTGCTGGCGCTGGGCTGGGGCGCCTTCCTCGGCGGCATCCTGCAGCTTTCGCTGCAAATTCCCGCGTTGAAGAGGCTGGATATGCTGCCGCGCTGGGATTGGGCGCCGAAGGACGAGGGAGTGCGGCGCATTCTTTATCTCATGGGGCCGGCGGCGTTCGGGGTTTCCATCGCGCAGATTTCCCTGCTCATCAACACCCTGTTCGCCTCCTTTCTGGAGAGCGGCAGTGTCTCCTGGCTGTATTACGCCGACCGCCTGATGGAATTCCCGACCGGGATGCTGGGGGTGGCGCTGGGCACCATCTTGTTGCCTTCGCTGGCGAAGCATTACGCCGACAACGACACCGGCGAATATTCGAAGCTGCTCGACTGGGGCCTGCGCATGACCCTGATGCTGGCCGCCCCCGCCGCTGTGGCGCTGGGCGTCCTGGCGGTGCCGCTGATCACCACCCTGTTCCATTATGGCGCCTTCACCGCGCACGACGTGGAGATGACCCGCATGGCTCTGGTCGCCTATTCGGTGGGCCTGCTCGGGCTGATTCTGGTGAAGGTGCTCGCGCCTGGCTTCTATGCGCGGCAGAACATCAAGACGCCGGTGAAGATCGCGATTTTCACCCTGCTCGCCACCCAGGCCATGAACCTGATGTTCATCTGGCCGCTGAAACATGCCGGCCTGGCGCTTTCCATCGGCCTGGGCGCCTGCCTGAACGCCGCCATCCTGTTCCACAAGCTGCGCAGCCAAGGGATTTTCCAGCCACAGCCGGGCTGGGCCGGCTTTCTCTTAAAGCTTTTTGCCGCGCTGGTCGTTATGGGACTATCGCTCTGGTTGGGCATGGATAAAGAGTCGCTCTGGATCAAGTATGAATTTTCTCAACGCCTGCTTCACCTTGCCAGCCTGGTTGTGGGGGGCGTGGCCGCTTACTTCGGCACCCTCTGGCTGCTGGGTTTTCGCCTGCGTCAATTCAAGCGCCGCGCGGCTTAGCGGCCGGTCACGGGCGCCGTGAGCTCGCCGCCGATCACAGCCTATCGCTGGATCGGCGCAATCGCGTTGTTGGGGGTATTGATCTCCGCTTTGGCCTATCACTACAGCCAGAGCCGCGAGGAGGCGGGGCTACGGGCGCATTTCGAGCACCTGGCGCACGACCGCGTACTGCGCTTGCAGGGTGCGCTGGATCAGACCCTGACGGTATTGACCAGCCTGCGCGGCCTGTTCGATGCCTCCCAGGAGGTCACTCGCGACGAGTTCAAGGTGATGACGGCACCGATGCTGGAGCGGACTCCGGACATCATGGCGCTCAACTGGGCGCCCAAAGTGATGCATAGCGAGCGGCAACGGATTGAGCAACGCCTGCGCGGCGAAGGCTATGCGGCGCAGGGGCTCTTCGATGTCTCCGCCGATGCGCTGAATCCCCACCCCGCCGCCGAGCGCCCGCTCTATTTCCCGGTGATCTACAGCGAGCCGGAGACGCGCAACCGTCGGGCGATCGGCCTTGATCCTTATGCCCGCCCGGAAAATCGCGCGGCGATGGAGGCCGCCATGCGCTCCGGCAAGCCGTGGAGCACACCGCCATTCGCCCTGGTCCAAGACCCCAAAGGGTATTTGGCGGTCGCGGTTTACCAACCGGTGTTCCAGCCTGGATGGCCGCTCACCACGGCGGCCATGCGCGAGGCGGCGCTACGCGGTTTCGTGATTCTGGTATTGCGCCCCGGCGCGCTGATAGAGAACACCCTGCACAAGCTGGCGCCGATTGGCCTCGACAAGCAATTGCTGGACGGCCGTGGCCACCTGATCCACCACCATTTCAGTCGCCTGTCGCCGCCGAGCATTCGTTCCGCGGAACCCCTCCGGCGCGACGATGCGCTGGCCATACCCGGGGGCGTCTGGAGCGTGCGGGTGAGCGCGACCGAAGGCTTCCACCAGCAAGCCGGCGGCAACGAATCGCCGGTGGTGCTCGCCACGGCCCTTCTGCTCACCGCCCTGGTCACCCTTTTCCTCACCCTGCTGGCTCGGCAGAACCGGCGCCAGGCGGAACTCGCCGAAAGCCTGGCGGAAAGCGAGGCGCGCTTCCGCCAGTTGGCGGAGAACATCGAAGCGGTGTTCTGGATCAATACGCCGGGCTGGCAGCGGGTGCTCTACATCAGCCCGGCCTATGAGCGCATCTGGGGGCGTAGCGCCGCGAGCCTCTATGCGCAAGGCATGGACTGGTTCGACGCGGTGCTGCCGGAGGACCGCCCCGCCCTGCTGGAAAAGCTCCCCAACAAAACCAGCGGTGATTGGCAGACCATCGAATTTCCGCCCTATCGCATCCGCCGTCCTGACGGCGGCATCCGCTGGATTGCGGCGCGGTCCTATTCGATTCATGACGAGCGGGGCCGGATCGTCCGCGTGGCTGGCATCGCCGAGGACATTAGCGAGCGGCATGCCTATCAGGCGCACCTGGAAGACCTGGCCCACTACGACCCGCTGACCCATCTACCCAATCGCCGGCTGCTCGCCGACCGCATGCAACAAGCGCTGGTGCATGCCCACCGCGGCGGCCAGTGGCTGGCCATCTGCGTACTCGATCTGGATGGTTTCAAACCGGTCAACGACCGTCATGGACACAAGATGGGCGACCAATTGCTGATCAGCGTGGCGCGGCGGCTCCAGGACAGCGTGCGCGGCGACGATACCGTGGCGCGACTGGGCGGTGACGAGTTTGTCCTGCTGCTCGGCGGCCTCGACAGCCTCAAGGAAGTGGATGAAACGCTGGCACGCCTGCTCCTGAGCATCGCCTCGCCTCATGGCCTGGTCGAGCCGCCCATCATCCTTTCGGCCAGCATCGGCATCACCCTGTATCCGAACGATGCTGGCGACGCCGACACCCTGCTGCGCCACGCCGACCACGCCATGTATCTGGCCAAGGAAGCCGGCAAGAACCGTTATCAACTGTTCAGCCCGGCGCTGGAACCACGCGAGCAGAACAACGGCTCAGCCTGGCAGACCGAATAAACCATTCGTTTCACAAGGCCCCGCACCCCGACGATTTTGCCAGCGCCTTGGCATACGCATGGACTGCGAATCCCGCGAACCGCTAAAATTCGCGACTTTTCAAAGAGATACACGCTCCATGCTGATGACCCATGGCTGGCCCGCCAGTGATCGCCCGAATGCCGTCACCATCGGCAATTTCGACGGCATTCATCTTGGCCACCAAGCCATGCTGGCGCGGCTGACCGCGCGCGCCACTTCGGTGGGCGCGGCGCCCACCGTACTGACCTTCGAACCGCATCCGCGCGAAATCTTCACGCCGCAATCCGCCCCCACCCGCCTGACTTCCCTGCGCGAGAAGCTGGAAATCCTGCGCAATCTGGGCGTGGCCCATGTCCATGTCTGCCGCTTCAGCAAACGCTTCGCCGCGCTTTCCGCCGAGGATTTCGTGCGCCGCATTCTGGTGGAAGGGCTGAAGGCGCGTTATGTGCTGGTGGGCGACGATTTTCGTTTCGGCGCCAAGCGCGCCGGGGATTTCGCCCTGCTGCAACGCATGGGCCGCGAATTCGGCTTCCAGGCCGAGGCGCTGCACACCATCGAAGCCGCCGGCCAGCGCGCCTCCAGCACCGCCGTGCGCTGCGCGCTGGCCGCGGGCGACATGGCCATGGCCGCGCAACTGCTAGGCCGGCCGTATTCGATTTCTGGCCGCGTGGTGGGCGGCGACCAATTGGGCCGCAAGATCGGCTACCCCACCGCCAACATCCAGTTGAAACACAACAAACCGCCGTTGCGGGGCATCTTCGCGGTGCATGTACAGGGCCTGGAGCGACCCGACTGGCCCGGCGTAGCCAGCCTGGGCACCCGTCCCACCGTGCACGCCAACGGCCGCCAGACCCTGGAAGTCCACCTGTTCAATTTCGACCGCTCCCTCTATCGCCAGCACCTGCGTGTGGAATTCCTGCACAAACTGCGCGACGAAGCCAGGTTCCCCAACCTCGACGCACTGATCGCCCAGATCGATCTCGACGCAAAACAGGCGCGGGAATTGTTGAATGTCTGAATTCTGTAGCGCCGGCATTATGTCCCGCAGGGACGGTATTCCTTGGAACCTTGCCGGCTATCACGCCACAAGCCGGCAAGATGCCGGCGCTACTAACCTGCCGACTGGCCATGCCTGACTACAAAACCACCCTGAACCTGCCCGACACCCCCTTTCCCATGCGCGGCGATCTCGCCCGCCGCGAGCCGGGCTGGATCAAGCAATGGCAGGAGAACAAGCTTTACGAAAAGATTCGCGCGGCAAGTCTTGGCCGGCCGAAGTTCATCCTGCACGACGGTCCGCCCTACGCCAACGGCGACATCCACATCGGCCACGCGGTGAACAAGATCCTCAAGGACATCATTGTCAAATCGAAGACCCTGGATGGCTTCGACGCGCCCTATGTGCCGGGCTGGGACTGCCACGGCCTGCCGATCGAACTGGTGGTGGAAAAAAAGCACGGCAAGCACATGGAGCCGGCCCGGTTTCGCGAACTGTGTCGCGAATACGCCGCCAGCCAGGTGGAACGGCAGAAGGCCGATTTCATCCGACTGGGCGTGCTCGGCGACTGGAACCATCCCTACCTGACCATGGATTTCCAGTTTGAGGCGGACATCATTCGCCAGCTCGGCATCATCCAGGCCAATGGCCATTTGTATCTCGGCGCCAAGCCGGTGCACTGGTGCGTCGATTGCGGCTCGGCGCTGGCCGAAGCGGAAGTGGAATATGAAGACAAAGTATCGCCGGCCATCGACGTGGCCTTTCCGGTGGCCGACTGCGCTGACCTGGCGCGGCGCCTGGGCTTGAGTACGGGGGCGGCTGCCGCCGACTGTCCGGCCTATGCCGTGATCTGGACCACCACGCCCTGGACCCTGCCAGCCAACCGCGCGGTCGCTGTACACCCTGACTTCACCTATGACCTGGTTCGCACCCCGAAGGGCTTGTTGATCCTGGCGCGCGACCTGGCCGAAGCGGCAATCCAGCGTTATGGCTTCGAGACCGTGGAAACCGTGGCCCAGATCAAGGGCGCGGCCCTGGAAGGCCTGCAACTTCGCCACCCATTCTATGAGCGGCTGGTGCCGGTGATCCTGGCCGATTTCGTCACCCTAGACGCCGGTGTCGGCCTGGTCCACATCGCGCCCGGCCACGGCCTCGACGACTATATCGCCGGCCTCAAATACGGACTGGAAGTGGCCAACCCGGTCGGCGACGATGGCAAGTTTTACGCCGACACCCCCATTTTTGGCGGGCTGTCGGTGTGGGACGGCAACCGACAGGTGCTTGAAACGCTCACTGAGAACGGCCATCTCCTTGCCAAGGCCCAGGTCAAGCACAGCTACCCGCACTGCTGGCGGCACAAGACGCCGATCATCTTTCGGGCGACCCGGCAGTGGTTTATCGGAATGGACCGGGCGGGCTTGCGCGAAAAAGCCATGCGCGCCGTCGAGGAAACCGAATTCTTCCCCGCCTGGGGCCGTGCCCGCCTGGAAGCGATGATGAAAAACCGCCCGGACTGGTGCGTCTCGCGGCAGCGCAACTGGGGGGTGCCGATCGCCTTCTTCATGCACAAAACCACCGGCGAACTGCATCCGCGCTCGGCGGAACTGCTGGAGATTGTGGCCAAACGGGTGGAACAACGCGGCATCGAGGCCTGGTTCAGCCTCGACCCTGCCGAGTTGCTGGGCGCCGAAGCCGAGGACTACGCCAAGGTAAAAGACACCCTGGATGTCTGGTTCGATTCCGGCGTCACCCACGCCTGCCTGTTGAAGGAACGCGAAGGCCTGGCGCACCCCGCCGACCTCTATCTGGAAGGTTCCGACCAGCATCGCGGCTGGTTCCAGTCGAGCTTGCTCACCGGCTGCGCGACGGACGGCCATGCGCCCTACAAGGCGCTGCTCACCCACGGTTTCGTGGTGGACGCCAAGGGCAAGAAGATGTCCAAGTCCACGGGCAACGTCATCGCGCCGCAGAAGGTGATGGATACCTACGGCGCCGACATCCTGCGCCTGTGGGTGGCCTCCACCGATTACTCGGGCGAACTGACGATTTCCGATGAGATTCTGAAACGCTCGGTGGATGGCTACCGACGCATCCGCAACACGTTGCGCTTCCTGCTCGCCAACACCGCCGACTTCGATATGAGCCGCGACGCCGTGGGCGTGGGCGAGAGGCTGGAAATCGACCGCTATGTCCTGGCGCTCACCCACCAGATGCAGGAAGAAGTGCTCGCCGACACCCGCGCCTACAGCTTCCACACCGCCGTGCAACGTCTCCATGCATTCTGCTCGGAAGACCTCGGCGCCTTCTATCTGGATGTGCTGAAGGACCGCCTCTACACCTGCGCCGCCAACTCGACCGCCCGGCGCGCCGCGCAGACTGTGCTGTGGCACATCCTGCACAGCCTCACCCGTTTGCTGGCGCCGATTCTGTCCGCCACCGCCGAGGAAATCTGGGCGCTGCAAGGCGAATCGGAGAGTGTGTTTATGAGCCTGTGGCACGAGTTGCCGCGACCAGCCGATGCGGATGATCTGCTCGCCCGCTGGGGCCGCCTGCGCGAATTGCGCGCCCTCTGCACCCGGCACATCGAGGCCTTGCGCGTGGCGGGCAAAGTCGGCTCCTCGCTGCAAGCGGAAGTCACGCTGCTGGCGGCTGAAGGCGACTTCGAATTGTTGTCCAGCCTGGGCGACGATTTGAAATTCGTGCTGATCACCTCCGCCGCGCGGGTGGAGAAAAGCGGCGGCGAAACCCGCGTCGAGGCCCGCGCCTCCCGCCATGAAAAATGCGAACGCTGCTGGCATTACCGCGCTGATGTCGGCGCGGCCGCTGAGCATCCCGGCCTGTGCGGGCGCTGTGTGAGCAACCTGTATGGGGAAGGGGAAGCGCGTGAACATGCCTGATGTAACGCCCCCTGTAGCGCAGGCTTCCAGCCTGCCCGGTGAGGCTCGCAGGCGGGGATGCCTGCGCTACGGGAGGGCGCCATGACCGCCCCCCGCTCCAGCCTTTCCTGGCTCTGGCTCTCCGCTCTGGTGATCCTGCTTGACCAGTTGAGCAAGCTGGCGATCACGGCCAGGCTGGCGGCTTATATCGACGTCGTCCCGCTCACCGGCTTCTTCAACCTGGTCCACGTCCACAACACCGGCGCCGCTTTCAGCCTGTTCGCCGACCAGCCCGGCTGGCAGCGGTTTTTCTTCCTTGGCATCGCCGCCATCGCCGCGGCCGTCATTTTCTATCTGCTGCGGAAGACCGCCGGCCGCCCGCTGTATTCCATCGCGCTGGCGCTGATCCTGGGCGGAGCGTTGGGCAATGTGATTGACCGCGTCCTCTATGGCCACGTCATCGACTTCCTCGATTTTTATCTGGCTGCCTGGCACTGGCCGGCATTCAACGTGGCGGACAGCGCCATCACGGTCGGCGCCGCGCTGCTGATCTGGGACAGTTTCAAAAAGGAGGGACGGCCATGAGCGCGCACCCCGGCAGTGTGGTCACCCTGCATTACCGCCTGGAATGTGGCGGCCAGGAAATTGTCAACACCTTCGACGGTGGCCCGGAGACCTTCACTCTGGGCGTCGGCGAACTGGAAGCGCGTCTGGAAGCGTTGCTGTTGGGACGCAACGCCGGCGATCACCTGACTTACGAACTCGGCCCCGGCGAAGCCTTCGGCGCCCACGACCCGACCCTGATCCATAGCCTGCCGCGCGGCGACTTTGGTGCCAACCTCGGCGCCAACCTCGGCGCCAACCTCACCGCCGGGACGGAACTCATGGTTGAGGGTGGCGTCGAGTTCACCTTGCCCAACGGCCAGACCCTGGCCGGCACGGTGCTGGAGATCGACGCCGACCATGTGCGCGTCGATTTCAACCACCCCCTGGCCGGACTACCGGTGATTTTCGAAGTCAAGATCCTCGCCATCGACTAAGCCATGCCGCGAACCATCCTCCTGGCCAATCCACGCGGCTTCTGCGCCGGCGTCGACCGCGCCATCACCATTGTCGAACGCGCCCTGGAAAAATACGGCGCGCCCATCTATGTCCGCCATGAAGTCGTCCACAACCGATTCGTGGTGGATGACCTCAAAGCGAAAGGCGCGGTCTTCATCGAAAATCTGGCCGAGGTGCCACCCGGCGCCACCTTGATCTACAGCGCCCACGGCGTGCCGCTTTCGGTACGCCGCGCGGCGGAAGCGCGTGGCCTCAACATCTTCGACGCCACCTGCCCGTTGGTGACCAAGGTGCATGTGGAAGTGAAGAAGATGCGCGAGGCCGGACTGGAAATCGTCATGATCGGCCACAAGGGCCACCCGGAAGTGGAAGGCACCATGGGGCAGTCGAGCGACGGCATGTTTCTGGTGGAAACCCCGGAAGAGGTGGCTGGCCTTGACGTGGCTGATCCCTCGAAACTGGCCTATGTCACCCAGACCACCCTGTCGGTGGACGATGCCAGCCGCGTGGTGGAAGCCCTGCGGGCGCGCTTCCCGGAGATACGCGGCCCCAAGAAGGATGACATCTGCTACGCCACCCAGAACCGCCAGGACGCGGTGAAGACCCTGGCCACGCAATGCGATGTGGTGATCGTGGTGGGCTCGCCCAACAGCTCCAACTCCAACCGCCTACGAGAAGTCGCCGCCAAGGCCGGTACCCCGGCTTATAGGGTGGACAACGCCGGGCAGTTGCAAGCGGAATGGCTGGCCGGGAAAACCCAGATCGGCGTCACCGCCGGCGCCTCCGCCCCGGAAGTGCTGGTGGAGGGCGTCATCAGCCGATTGCGCGAACTGGGTGCGAGCCACGTGGTGGCCCTGCACGGGGTCGAAGAAAATGTGAATTTTCCGTTGCCGAAAGGGTTGGCGTAGGGCGGAACGCCGCCTGGCGGTTCCGCCCTACAGCAGCACCACCGTCGCCAGCCCCAGGAAGATGAAGAACCCCATGCTGTCGGTAATGAAGGTAGTAAGCACCGCCGAGCCGTAAGCGGGGTCGCGGCCCAAGCGGTCGATCATCGCCGGGGCCAGGTAGCCGGCCACCGCGGCTACCAGCAGGTTGAGCAGCATGGCGGCAGCCATCACCCCGCCCAGCGCGGCGTTATGGTAGAGAAGGTAAGTCACCACGCCCATCACGCTGCCCCACACCGTCCCGTTGAGCAGGGCAATACCAAGTTCCTTGGTCAGAATGCGCCGCGCGTTGTCCTTGTTGATCAGCCCCAGGGCGAAGCCGCGCACCACCAGGGTGGAAGTCTGGTTGCCGGAGTTGCCGCCCATGCCGGCGACGATGGGCATGAGGGCGGCCAGCGCGGCGAGTTTCTCGATGCTGCCCTCGAAGGCGCCCACTACCCGCGAGGCGACCAGGGCGGTGCACAGGTTGATGGCCAGCCACAGCCAGCGGTTCTTGGCCGCCTTCCAGACCGTGGTGAACAGGTCTTCCTCTTCGCGCAAGCCCACCAGTTGCAGCATGTCCTGCTCACCCTGCTCGCGAATAAAGTCGACCACCACGTCCACGGTGAGTCGGCCGACCAGGCGGTTGTTGGGGTCCACCACCGGCGCGGTCACCAGGTCGTAACGCTCGAACGCCTGCGCGGCATCCTCGGCCGGGTCGGACGGGTGGAACACCACCGGGTCGTCGGTCATCACCGCCGCCACATGCGCTTCCGGGTCGTGCACCAGCATGCGCTTCAGCGGCAGGGCGCCGATCAGGCGGCCATCCCGCTCGACCACGAACAGCTTGTCGGTGTGCAACGGCAGTTCACCGAGAAAACGCAAATAACGCAGCGCCACTTCCAGGGTGACATCGGCGCGGATGGTGACGAAGTCGTAGTCCATCAGGCCGCCGACCGAGTCCTCGTCGTAGGACAGGGACGACTCGACCTGGGCGCGGCGGGCGGAGCCCAGGGATTTCATCAGTTCCTGGACGACGTCCTTGGGCAGATCCGGCGCCAGGTCGGCGATTTCGTCGGTATCCAGGCTGGCGGCGGCGGCCACCAGCTCGCGGTTGTCCATCGCCGCGATGAGGGATTCCCGCACCGCATCCGAGACTTCCAGCAGGATGTCGCCGTCGCGCTCCGCCTTGACCAGATCCCAGACCAGGAGACGATCTTCCAGCGGCAGGGCTTCCAGGATATAGGCGACATCGGCCGGGTGAAGCTGATCCAGGTGCTTGCGGAGTTCCGCCAGGTTCTGCTTATGCACCAGCGACTCGACCAGTTCGTGGCGCGGCATGTCGGGGCGTGACAACTCCTGCTTGTGCACCAGGCTTTCCACCAGACGATGCCGCCCCAGCAGATCCATGACCTGCTTCAGGTTGTCCTCGACAGACGCTTGGGCGGGGGTTTCGTGTTGGTCGGACATGGCGGTTCCCGGTGAAATGCGCGCGGATTCTAACGCGGCACCGCCACCTGCCCCATGCGCGCGGCGATGGTGCCCTGGCGCTTCTGCAGCCCCCGCGCGGAGCGGTGGCGTTCGTAGTAACGCGGATTGGGAATCATCGCCGCCAGATGTGCCGCCTCGCCCGGGCCCAGCGAAGCGGCGGAGCCTTTGAAATAGCGCCGCGCGGCGGCTTCGGCGCCGTAGATGCCATTGCCCCATTCGATGGCGTTGAGATACACCTCCAGGATGCGGCGCTTGCTCCATAGCTGTTCGATCATCACCGTGATGACCGCTTCCTGAAGCTTGCGGAAGGGATTCTTCGAGGCCGACAGGAACAGGTTCTTCGCCAGTTGCTGGCTAATGGTGGAGCCGCCGGCGACGATGCGGCCGCGCTGAAGGTTCTTCTCCAAAGCCGTTTCCATGCCATCCCAATCGAAGCCCTCATGTGCCAGAAACTTGCTGTCCTCGGCGGCGATCACGGCGCGTTTGAGGTGAATGGAAATTCGCGCGTAAGCCACCCAGCGATGCCGCAGCTCTGCCTCCGGGCGTTTCTCCTGCAAGCGCGCCAAGCCGGATTCCATGAACGCGGTGGAAGCCGGGTCGAAGGCTTTCCACCACAACACATGGCCGAGGTACCAGAATTGCATGAACAAAAACAGCGCCGCCAACAGCAGCAGGCCTTTCCCGAGCAGGCGAAACATCAGTTGGCTCGCAGCAGGGCGATGACCGGCGCCGTCACCGGCCGCACCCCGCGCCAGAGAAAGAACGCCTCCGCCGCCTGCTCGACCAGCATCCCCAGGCCATCGGCACAGCGCGCGCCCTCGCGGCGGGCGAAGGCCAGGAACGGGGTGTCCTTGCCGTACATCATGTCGTAGGCCAGCGCGCCGTCGGCGAACAGGCCCGCGGGCAGCGGCGGCAGATCGCCGGAAAGGCTGGCGGCAGTGGCGTTGATGACCAGATCGAAACGGCCGCTGACATCCGCATAACCCCCCGCCGCCAATCTAGCGCCTACCCCTTGCGGGTATGCCAGCGCTACCAGTTCCTCAGCCTTCGCCGCCGTCCGGTTGACGATGAACAGCTCCGCCGGCCCCTGTTCCAGCAGCGGCGGCATCACCCCGCGCGCGGCGCCGCCCGCCCCCATCAACAGGATTCGCTTGCCGGCGAGGTCGAGGCCGAGATTGCCGGCCAGGTCATTGACCAGGCCGACGCCATCGGTGTTGTCGCCCAGCACATCATCGGCCGCGAACGTCAAGGTATTCACCGCGCCGGCCGCGCGCGCGCGCGCGCTCAGGGAAGTGGACAGCGCATAGGCTTGTTCCTTGAACGGCACCGTGACATTGGCGCCCCGCCCGCCTTCATCGCGAAACCCAGCGACGGCGGCGGCGAAACCATCCAGCGGCGCGAGGCGAGCTTCATAAGCCAGGTTTTGCCCGGTCTGTTCGGCAAACGCGGCATGGATGCGCGGCGATTTTGAATGGGCGATGGGATTGCCGAAAACGGTATAACGGTCGGTCATGGTCGGTACAGGCATCAATCAGGTTGGCGAAGGCTACCTGACCTTCGCGGTTACACAAACCCGTGCATAACGGACACGGTCCGCTCCCACGGCATGGCGGTTGTTTCACGTTAAAAACATGCAAATGCACCAATTTGAGGCATTGCGCACCAATCTAGCGCAAGTGTTTTGCCCGTTTTTTCCCGGCCCCGACTCAACCCCTTGTGGCACAATGCTCTATCACCTTTTCGGGGTATGGCATGGAACCTGCTTAATGGGTTCGGCTTTATGCCCCGTGGATAAACCACTCACGCAAACCAGTCACACAAGGAGCTCAAAATGGCGGTCGCCGATGTAATGAAGATGATCCAGGATAACGACGTCAAGTTCGTCGATTTCCGTTTTACCGATACCCGTGGCAAGGAACAGCACGTGACCGTGCCGGTTACCAAGAGCGGCTTCAGCGAAGACAAATTCACCGAGGGCCACGCCTTCGACGGCTCCTCGATCGCCGGCTGGAAAGGCATCCAGGCTTCCGACATGCTTTTGATGCCGGACCCGGACACCGCCAACATCGACCCGTTCATGGATGAACCCACCCTCATCCTGACCTGCGATGTCATCGAACCCGACACCGGCCGTGGTTATGACCGTTGCCCACGTTCCATCGCCAAACGGGGCGAGGCCTATCTGAGGTCCACCGGCCTGGGGGATGCCGCCTACTTCGGCCCGGAACCCGAATTCTTCATCTTCGATTCCGTCACCTGGCATTCCGACATGTCGGGCACCCACGTCGCCATCGAGTCCGAAGAGGCCGCCTGGTCCTCCGGCAAAAAATATGAAGGCGGCAACATGGGCCACCGTCCCGGCGTCAAAGGCGGCTACTTCCCGGTACCCCCGGTCGATTCGCTGCATGACATCCGTGGCGCCATGGTGCTGGCCCTGGAAGAAATGGGGGTGCCGGTCGAAGTGCATCACCATGAGGTCGCCACCGCCGGCCAGTGCGAAATCGGCACGCTGTTCTCCACCCTGGTGAAGCGCGCCGACTGGACCCAGGTGCTCAAGTATGTGGTGCAGAACGTCGCCCACAGCTATGGCAAGACCGCCACCTTCATGCCCAAGCCCATCGTCGGCGACAACGGTTCCGGGATGCATGTGCACCAGTCCATCTGGAAAGACGGCAAGAACCTGTTCGCGGGCAACGGCTACGCCGGCCTGTCCGAGTTTGCGCTGTACTACATCGGCGGCATCATCAAGCACGCCCGCGCGCTCAACGCCATCACCAACCCTGGCACCAACTCCTACAAGCGTCTGGTGCCCGGCTTCGAAGCCCCGGTGATGCTGGCTTACTCGGCGCGCAACCGTTCCGCCTCCATCCGCATCCCGCACGTAATGTCCGACAAGGCCCGCCGCATCGAGACGCGCTTCCCGGACCCGTCCGCCAACCCTTATCTGTGCTTCACCGCCCTGATGATGGCCGGCCTGGACGGCGTGCAGAACAAGATTCACCCCGGCGACCCCGCCGACAAGAACCTGTATGACCTGCCGCCCGAGGAAGAAAAGGCTATCCCGAAGGTTTGCCACAGCCTGGAAATGGCCCTGGAACACCTTGACCTTGACCGCGAGTTCCTGACCCGCGGCGGCGTCTTCTCCAACGAGATGATCGATGCCTACATCGAACTGAAGATGGAAGAAGTCACCCGCTTCCGCATGACCACCCACCCGGTCGAGTTCGAGATGTACTACAGCCTGTAAGCGTTCGCGCCCACAGGGAAAAGGGTGGGTTTGGAAAAACCCGCCCTTTTTCTTGGCTCAGTTCGCGTTAAGTGTGGATGCACTGTGACCGCACCCTACAAAGCCAGTCGTGTCATGGCTTCCCGTGTAAACAGCCAAGGAGTCTGCCGGTAGTAGTGAATTTGAGCGAAATGCCCGTGGTGACAGGGATTGCGACCAGCTACCTAGTCTCATCACTACTTAATGCGAACTGAGCCTTTTTCTTTGCCTCCGACTCTACCCCGGCCAAGCGTTGGCGGATGGCGGCTGCCTCACTTTCCGTCCGCGCCCGCCTCCAGTGCTTGCAGCCTTTGCTGTTCCAACAGCGCGGCCGCGTCCATCTGCTGCTTGATCGATTCCTTGAGCTGCCTTCCCTGCTCGATCTCCTGCTTTTTTGCCGTCGCCACGACGGCAGCCGTTCCCACCGTTTCCACGCCACAACCGAACAGCGCCAACGGCAGCAGCAGAATGGAAAATCTGAACATGATTACCCCCCGGAATGACGATGGCGATGTGCCCGATGATAGTGCCGCCGCCGATGTTCGGGTGAAGGCTTCCTTATAATGGCGGCCAATTCCAGAGGGTTCCCCATGCTCAAACATTCGTGCCCAATCCCTCGCACCCCCGCCGTCCTGCTGCTGGCCTGTCTAACACTGGCCTGGAGCGGTTGGGTTTGCGCCGAAATCTACAAATTCGTCGACGAAAATGGGCATGTCACCTACACCAACATGCCCCGACCCGGTGCCAAGAAACTCGATCTCGGCCCGGCACCGCGAACCCCCGCCGGCAAATCTGCCACGGCAGAGATGAGAAGTGGAAAAAAACGTAGCGCGGCGAGCAATCGCACCCCTGACACCTTCCCGCGCGTCGATCCTGGCACCCAGAGAAAGCGCGATGACATGCGCCGGCAACTCCTGTTGGAAGAACTGGGCAGCGAGCAACACAACCTCAACGCGGCCCAATCCGCCTACGCCAGCGGCCGCCGACAACCCGGCGCCGAACTCAATCATCTGATGGACGCCGTGCGCCTGCACGAAAAGAACATCGAAATGCTTAACAAGGAGTTGGCGCATATTCGGTGAGGCGGAGGTCGAGTAAGTGGCCCGCTTCTTGCTAAACAGGAAGCACCTCCCACTCCACTACGCCCATGGACTTCGCCGCACCGAGCCTCGATCTGCTTGCCACCGCCGTGCTCATCCTCGATGAGCGGCAGATCGTCCGCTACCTCAACCCGGCGGCGGAGAATCTGCTGGGGGTATCGGCTTACCACGCGCTGGCACGCCCGCTGTCGGCCACGCTAGGCGAATGCACCGATCTGGTGCGCGTACTGGATTCCGCCCTGCATGAGGGCGTCAGCTTCACCGAGCATGACCTGACCCTGCATCTCCTCGGCCAAACGCTGACCCTGAGCGCCACTGTCACCCCCCTGGATACCGCGCCCGGTTCCGCCGTGCTGGAACTGTGCGCGGCCGGTGGTAGCGGACGCATTGCCCGTGACGAACAGGTCATGTCGCAGACCCAGGCCAGCCAGACCCTGCTGCGCCAGTTGGCCCACGAAATTCGCAACCCCCTGGGCGGCATCCGCGGCGCGGCGCAATTGCTGGAAGAGGAACTGGAAGAGAGCGAACTGAAGGAATACACCCAGGTCATCATCCAGGAGACGAACCGCCTGCAAAGCCTGCTCGACCGCCTGCTGGCCCCGGCAAAGCGGCCGGTGGTGCAGGCGGTGAACCTGCACGAGGTCCTGGAGCGGGTGCGCAGCCTGCTCATGGCCGAATACCCGCGCCTGGAAATCCGCCGTGATTACGACATTAGCCTGCCGGAGCTGGAAGGCGACCCGGAACAACTGATTCAGGCCGTGCTCAACATCGCCCGCAACGGCGCCCAGGCGCTCGAAGGCTCAGGCCGCATCGTGCTGAAAACACGCATTGCGCGCCAGGTGACCCTGGCGATGAAGCGCTGGAAGCTGGCGTTGCGCGTGGATGTCATCGACAACGGTCCTGGCATCCCCGAAGAAATGCGCGACCAGGTGTTTTTCCCCCTGATTTCGGGGCGCGAGGGCGGCAGCGGCCTTGGCCTCACCCTGGCGCAGACCCTGGTACAGCGCCACGAAGGCGCCATTTACCTGGACAGCCAACCGGGGCGCACCTGTTTTTCCATTTTTCTTCCAATTAAATAGGCCGGCCACATGAAACCTGTCTGGATCATCGACGACGACCGTTCCATCCGCTGGGTGTTCGAAAAAGCCCTGGCGCGCGAGAACCTGCCGCACCGCATCTTCGACTCGGCCGCCGCCGCCCTGCGCGCGCTGGACAAGGAAACGCCGGGCGCGGTGTTGTCCGACATCCGCATGCCCGGCATGAGCGGCCTGGAGTTCATGGAGCGTCTCAAAGCCGAGCAGCCGCGCCTGCCCATCATCATCATGACCGCCTATTCCGACCTCGATTCGGCCGTTTCCGCCTTCCAGGGCGGCGCCTTCGAATACCTGCCGAAGCCATTCGACGTGAATCATGCCCTGGAGCTGATCCATCGCGCGCTAGAGGAAGGCAACCGGGTCGAGTCATGCAGCGGCCTGGAAGCCGGCCCGGCAGGCGAAGCCATGCTCGGCCAGGCACCCGCCATGCAGGAGGTGTTCCGCGCCATCGGCCGCCTCGCGCAAAGCCATACCACCGTGCTGATCACCGGCGAGACCGGCACCGGCAAGGAACTGGTCGCCCATGCCCTGCATCGGCACAGCCCGCGCCGCGACAAACCGTTCATCGCGCTGAACACCGCCGCCATCCCGAAAGACCTGCTGGAATCGGAACTATTCGGCCACGAACGCGGCGCCTTCACCGGCGCCACCGCCTCACGCCGCGGCCGCTTCGAGCAAGCCGACGGCGGCACCCTGTTCCTGGACGAAATCGGCGACATGCCCTCCGACCTACAAACGCGGCTGTTGCGTGTACTCGCCGATGGCGACTTCTACCGCGTTGGCGGCCATGCGCCGGTGCGCGTCGACGTGCGGGTGATCGCCGCCACCCACCAGAATCTGGAAGAGCGGGTGCGCAGCGGCCAGTTTCGCGAAGACCTGTTCCACCGCCTCAACGTGATCCGCATCAAGCTGCCCTCCCTGCGCGAGCGGCGCGAAGACATCCCGCTTTTGGCGCGCCACTTCCTGCAAAAAAGCGCGCAGGAACTCGGCGTGGAAATAAAACAGGTCTCCGACGAGGCGATGCAGGCGATGGCCGCCCTGCCCTACCCCGGCAACGTGCGGCAACTGGAAAACCTGTGCCACTGGCTCACCGTCATGGCGCCTAGCCAGGTGGTCGAGGCCAAGGACCTGCCGGCGGAAGAGCATCCGGAAACGGCCATGGCCGCACTGGACTGGGCCGAAGCCCTCGCCCACACCGCCCAGGCCCGCCTCACGCGCGGCGAATCCGGCATTCTCGGCGACCTCACCGGCGAATTCGAACGCACCCTGATCCGCGTCGCCCTGGCCCACACCGGCGGTCGCAAGATCGAAGCCGCCAACCTGCTCGGCTGGGGCCGCAACACCCTCACCCGCAAGATTCAGGAACTGGGGATGGAAGCGGGCGAGGAGTAGCGCCGGCGAGGCGCCGGCGCTACAAGTGCGCCGGTTTCATCATCCGGGTTGGCCTCAATCCATGCCCGTTAGACTTTCATTCACGTGTAACTGTGTAACTTTGAGTATGCGAATGAAAAACCTGACCCTCTCCCTGGACGATGAAACTTATCGCCAAGCCCGTATCGCGGCGGCGGAGCGGGGCACTTCAGTCAGCGCCCTGGTACGCGACTATCTGCAAACCTTTACCCGCGCTTCGAGTGCCGCGCCCGATCACAGGGTCGCCCTGTTCGCCGCCCTGGACCAGGCAGGAACGTTCCGTGCAGCGGATCGACTGAATCGGAACGAAGCCCATGCCCGCCGCCCTGCTTGATACCAATATCCTGCTTTACGCCATTTCGTCTGCCCCAGACGAGGCCGACAAGCGGCTTACCGCCCGGTCACTGTTGAGTGGCTCCGACTGGGGGTTGTCCTTCCAGGTCTTGCAGGAGTTCTACGTCAACGCCACACGCGGCGCCACACCGGCCATGAGCCATGAACTGGCCGAGGCGGCCATCCGGCAATTCCTGCTGCGTCCGCTAGCCATCAATGACGCCGCGCTCATGCTGAATGCCCTCGGCATCAGGCAGCGCTATCCGTTGCCTTTCTGGGAGGCGGCCATCATCGCCGCCGCCCTGGCGCTTGGCGCGAGCGTGGTGTATTCCGAAGGCCTCACCCACGACCAGGATTACGGAGGCGTGCATGTCGTCAACCCTTTCCTGACCCTTCCGTGACCCCCGACTTCCTGCTCCAACTCCTCCTGCAAGTCTGGCTGCCCATCGCACTGCTGGTCGCGGCCGGTGGCGCCTGGGTGCGCTTCCGCCCGGAATTCCCGGCCGACGCCCTGCGCGTCAACCTCAACCGCCTGGTGATCGACGTGTTCGCGCCGCCCTTGCTGTTCGCGCTGTCGGCGCAGGCGACGATCAGCCGCGAACTGCTCACCATCCCACTGCTCACCCTCGCCGGCATCGGCTTCAGCTTCGCCCTGCTCTACCCGCTGCTCTGGCATACCCGTCTGGGACGCGATCTCAAGCGCGAGACGCGCGCCGCCATCCTGCTTGCCGGCAGCTTCGGCAACGTGCTGTTCATGGGCTACCCCACCCTCACTTTCCTCTACGGCGACCTCGGCGGCAGCTACGCCGCCTTCGCCGACGTCCTCGCCTCCACCCCCTTGGTGTGGACCTTCGGGGTCTGGGTCGCCACCCGCCTGGGGCATGAGGGCGGCCACGGCCACAGTCTGTTCCGCACCGTGCTGTCGCTGCCGCCGATCTGGGGTTTCGTGCTCGGCTTCGCGGTCAACCTTTCCGGCCTCGAAGTCGCCCCCCTGATCAAGGCTGCCAAGTTCATGGGCCAGGCCACCATCCCGATCATGCTGTTCACCCTCGGCCTGTCGATCCCCTGGGGCAACCTCAAACCCACCCGTCCGGTGCTCGCCGCCGTCGCCGTGAAGCTGCTGATCGCCCCGCTCCTGGTCTACGCCCTGGCGCGCGCCAGTTTCAGCGAACTGCGCCCCGCCCAAGTCGGCGCCATCCTGGAAACCGCCATGCCCACCATGCTCATGGCTGCCTCCTTCGCCGACCGTTTCCACCTCGACGTGCGCGCGGCGGCGCTCACCGCAAGCTGGAGCAGCCTGCTGTTCCTGCTTACGCTACCGGGGTGGATCGCGTTATTGCGGTAAGCGGCCTGGAAATGAGCGTGCCTGGATGAATATCCACGCTTATCATGGGAAACAAGTTGGGACAGAACCCCTGTTTCACCGCGACTGAGTGGACACGAACTGGCCTCTTCCAACCCACCCTGGCCGCCGCTGCGCCGCAGCCGGCCTCTTTCCAACGGCCACCAGGCCGAAATTTCAGGAGCAGATGATGAAAGGCCAAGAAGGCAAGAAAACCGCGAAGAAAGAGCCCGCCAAGACCATGAAGGAAAAGAAGGCGGCGAAGAAAATCAAGAAAGAGGAAAAACAGCGGCAATAAATGCGCGATTCGGCGGAACCCCTGTCGGGGGACCGCCGCATTCGCAGGAATAACCCATGGCCGCCTGGCTTCCCATCCTGAAGGCTGCGCTGCCCTACCTTGGCAACATCGTGGCGGCGGCACTTCCCGTATTCACCGCGCGCCAAGCGGATGCCTCCGCCGAACTGGTTTCGCAGCAGATTGCCGAACTTCAGGAAGCGGTCACCTGCAACGCCGAAACGGTGAAGGGGCTCGCGGCGCAGGTCGAGCAGACCCTCACCGCCCTCGACGCGGGCGAGGCCGACCTGGCGCGGCGATTCGCCTCCCTGCAAGAAGCCCTCACGCGTTGCGAAAGCACCGCCAGCCTGGCGCAAACCCAGCGTACCCGGATGGAAGGCGTGGCCGCGGCATTGCAAAACCGCGCTGATGAATTAGAACGGCGGCTCACCGGCGCCCGCCGCCGCGAGGTTGCCATCGCAGCCGCCGCCCTGCTCGCGTTGCTCGTCGCCTGCCTCGCATTGCTGCGCTGAGGGCGAACAAAGTTGTAGCGCCGAATGGGTTGGCACAGGCGCCGTAATCCGTCGCCCCTACAATTTTCCACTCCCGATCAGTAGACATCCGTACCGCCTTCCGGCCTGTGGCCGTCGTCGCCACTTTTCCCCGATTCTTGATAATCATCAATATCAAGATGTCCACAAAGGGCTAAACAGTCGGCTGCGGCATTTTGTCGCACACCTATCTCTTCATTTCAGGAGGCATCATGAAGCGCGCTACCCTCCACGCCCTGTCACTGCTTGTGGCGTCTGCGTTGGGACTGTCGGCCGGACTCAGTTGGTCTGCCGATTCCCTGCAAGACGTCATGAAGAAGCGCGGGCTATCCCAGCAAGATTTGCTCGCCGCAGCCAAGACTTATGTGCCCACCGGCAAACGCGATGAGTTCCTCGCCTTCAGTTCCGGCGGCCACAGCGGCCAGGTCATCGTCTATGGCATCCCGTCCATGCGTATCCTCAAGTACATCGGCGTGTTTACGCCGGAACCCTGGCAGGGCTACGGCTACGACGAGGAATCCAAGGCCGTGCTGAAGGGGGGCTGGATCAATGGCAAGGAACTAACCTGGGGCGACTCGCACCACCCGGCGCTTTCCGAGACCAAAGGCAACTACGACGGCCAGTTCCTGTTCATCAACGACAAGGCCAACCCGCGCATCGCGGTCATCGACCTGCGCGACTTCGAGACCAAGCAGATCATCGCCAACCCGGTGTTCATGTCCGAGCACGGCGGCGCCTTCGTCACCAGCAACACGGAATACGTGATCGAAGCCTCACAATACGCCGCACCGCTGGACAAGAAGTTTGTGCCGCTGGAGGAGTTCAACGACAAATACCGCGGCGGCATGTCGTTCTGGAAGTTCGACCGCAAGAAAGGCCGCATCGACATGGGAAAGTCGTTCTCCTTTGAATTACCGCCCTATAGCCAGGATTTGTCCGATGCCGGCAAGGGACCGTCGGATGGCTGGGCGTTCACCAATTCGTTTTGCTCCGAGCGTTATGTCGGTGGCATCGAGCGCGGCCGGCCACCGTTCGAGGCGGGCTGTTCCGCCAAGGACACCGACTACATGCACGTCCTCAACTGGAAAATTGGCGAGAAGTTGGTCGCCCAAGGCAAGGCCAAGACCATCAACGGCCACAAGGTCATTCCGATGAACGTGGCGATCACGGCTGGCGCACTGTTCCTGATCCCCGAACCGAAGAGTCCACATGGCGTCGATGTCACCCCGGACGGCAAGTTCATCGTCGTCTCCGGCAAGCTTGACACCCACGTCTCTGTGTATGGCTGGGACAAGATACAGGCCGCCATCAAGGCCAGGCGCTTCGAGGGCAAGGATGCCTATGGCATTCCTATCCTCGGCATGCGTGACACGCTGTATACCCAGGTTCAGGTTGGCCTGGGGCCGCTGCATACCCAGTTCGATTCGGAGAAATGTGTGGCTTATACGTCGCTCTACGTCGATTCCCAGGTGGCCAAGTGGGACTACTGCAAGGGCAAGGTGCTGGACAAAATATCGATTCACTACAACATCGGCCACCTGATGACCATGGAGGGTGATTCGGCCAGTCCCAAGGGGCATTATCTGGTTGCGCTGAACAAGCTGGCGATCGACCGCTTCAACCCGGTAGGCCCGCTGCATCCGCAGAACCATCAGTTGATCGACATCGGCAACGACAAGATGCAGTTGATCTACGACATGCCGATCGGCCTGGGCGAGCCGCACTACGCGGTTGCCATCGCCGCTGACAAGCTGAAGCCCGGCATCCGCTACAAGTTAGGCACCAACAGCCGCACCGACTCCAAACACCCCGGCGCGGTCAGAGGCGGCGAGGAGAAGACCGTCAAGAAGGGCAAAAAGGTGACGGTCTACGGCACCCTGATCCGCTCGCACATCACGCCCGAGATCATCGACAACGTGAATGTAGGTGACGAAGTGACCATCTATCTCACCAACCTCGAACGCGCGCAGGACGAGACCCACGGCTTCACCGTCGGCGGGTTCAACATCCACGCCTCTGTGGAACCTGGCAAGACCGTGACGTTGAAGTTCAAGGCCGACCGCGAAGGCGTCTTCCCTTACTACTGCACTGAGTTCTGTTCTGCGTTGCACCTGGAAATGCAGGGTTACATGCTGGTCAAGCCGAAGGGCTGGAAGGCCGGCAAGATGGCCAAGGCGGAAGCCAAGGTCTACACCAAGGCCGATTATGAGAAGCAGCACAAGACCAACCTGGACACCCAGGCGGTCATCGACTCGGTCGTAGCCTACATCACCAGCGTCAACTACAAAGACTTCCCGGATGTCGTGGCGTTGGTTGACGACGCCTTCGACCAACTGAGCAAGACCAAGGACGTCAAGATCAAGATGGATGCCGCGGTGAAGGCGCAGGATTGGCAGAACGCCACCCTGTGGGCCGGCCAATGGTGGCAGTATCAAGTCAAGGCGGCCGACATCGGTCTGCGCGCCAAGACCTATCTGGAGCAACACCACGCCAAAAAGGTGAAGTAATCGCCTGATGGGCAACACGGGGGAGCTGCGGCTCCCCCTTTTTCATTCGCGGAAAATATTGATGTTGGTCAACGAATTGACGTTCATCAATGCCACGCGGCGTGCTTTGGCTTTCCATGCACGGCAGGCGCCCTGCCAATCCCCCTTTTCCCCAATTCAAGGAGTTTGAATATGAAAACCAGCAAACTACTCGCCCTCTGTTTCGCCCTGGCCTCCGCTTCTACCTGGGCGGGGATTCCCGCCGCGGGCGGCGGCGACCCACTCAAGCTCAAGGGCAATGCCAAGCAAGGCGAAGAAGTCTACGAAGTCTGCTCCGGCTGCCACCTGGCCAGCGGCATCGGCCGCCCGGATGGCACCCTGCCGGTGGTCGCCGGCCAGCACACGGCGGTACTGATCAAGCAGATGGTGGACATCCGTAGCGGCCACCGCGACAACCCCACCATGTACCCGTTCGCCCAGTCCATGACCGCGCAGGAGATGGCCGACAGTGCCGCCTACATGCACACCCTCAAGCTCTCGCCGAAGAACGGCAAGGGTTCTGGCAAGACTGTCAAGCAGGGCAAAGCACTGTACGAGAAGGACTGCAAGTCTTGCCACGGCGCCAATGGCGAGGGCAACGAAGCCAAGTTCATTCCCATGCTGAGCGGCCAGCATTTCAAGTACATGCAGCGGCAACTGGGCGAGATGCGCGCCGGCAAGCGCAAGAATGCTGACCGCGACATGGTCAAGGTGATCAAGGCCTACAGTGATGCCGATATTGAAGCGGTAAGCGACGCCATGTCACGTCTGCCTACGCCCAAGAAAAAGTAATGCCTGTGGCGGGCGCGCCGGCGCCCGCCCTCCTTTATCCACATTCCCCACTATCAGGATTCCGAAATGACCCGCACGCCCGTCCAGGCCACCCGGCTACTCACCCTCGCCGCCCTGCTGGTGCTGCTGGCGACTTATTTCGCGCCGATCTGGTGGGTTTCGCTCACGGCCCCGAATTACCCGCCCGAGGCCTTCCCGGATGGCATCCGCATCCATTTCCATTTCAACGGTGTGTTCAATGGCTGCAAGGGGGCGGTTATCAAGAAAAACGAGATCTACCAGGGCGACCTGGGCGATGAGCGCGAAACCGAGATGCGCGGCCAGAGCACGCAACAGCAACAACTGGACTGTGTGCATGAGATGAACACCATCAACCATTACGTCGGCATGTACCCCATCGACGCCGGGGCGCCGGTGGAGCGCGGCCTGTCGCGCTATTTCTTCGGCTTTTTCGCGGCCATGCTGGCGGCTTTCGCCTTTCCGACACGAAAAACGCAAATCATGGTGCTGGCGGCCGGTTTCCTGGCGACGGCGGCCTGGATGGGCGGCGAAATGCTGGTCGCCGGGCGCATGAACGAACTGTTGGAACACTACCGTACCGCCGCCGGCGCCTATTTCAACGAACCAGCGGTCATCGCGCGCTGGACCGACAATCTGGAACTCGCCCTGAAGCTGACCATGGGCGGCCTGGTGGCAGCCATGCTGGTCGTGCTCGCCGGCGTCTGGGTCTCGCGCCCATTCTCCCTGTTGCTCGCCCTGGTTCCAGCCCTGCTGCCGGTGTTCTTCCTCATCGACTACGCCGGCTGGCTCTGGTTCTTCGGCCACAACCTGCACCCCTGGGGCGCGTTTACCGTGAAGGCCTTCATGCCCACGGTGTTCGGTGAGGGCAAGGTGGCGCAGTTCTCCACCTATTCCTACCCCTACATCGGCTACGGAATGCTGCTGCTGGTGACCGGCCTGCTGTTGCCGGCGATCCTGCTGCGGCGCAAGGCGATGCGAGAAGAAGCCGGCGGCGTCTGATCCATTACCGAGATGCGATTCACGCGCCTGTCCCTGGTCGCCGCTCTGGCCCTGTTCGCCACCGCGTCAGTCGGCTTCGCGCCCGAGCAGGAGGCCGCGCACGGCGCCTCGGAGCACCTCCCCGTGCGGGTCGAATTGAACGCGCCTAAACCGACCTACCCGCTCTATATGCGGGACAAACGCATCCACGGCCTGAAGCCGTTCCAGGCGCTGGTGGATGCCGCGCCCGCCGGCTCGCTGCTGCGCCCGCCGCCCGGCACCTATGCCGGGCCGGTGAATCTGGCCAAGCCGCTCACCATCGATGGGGCGGGGCGCGTCACCATCGACGCCGGCGATAAGGGCAGCGTGTTCACCGTGGCCTCCGATGGCGCCGTGTTGCGCGGCCTGCATCTCACCGGCTCGGGCGATTCGCACGACACCGAGGACACCTGCCTGGAAATACGCGGGAACCGCAACGTGGCCGAAAACCTGGTCATTGACAACTGCCTGTTCGGCATCGACCTGCGCCAGTCCAACGAAAACATCGTGCGCAACAACCGTATCTCCTCCAAACCCGCCGACCTCGGCGTGCGCGGCGACGGCCTGCGCCTGTGGTACAGCATGAACAACCTGATCGAGGGCAACAGCCTGGTCGATACGCGCGACTTCGTGGTCTGGTATTCCAACGGCAACCACATCCGCAACAACCTCGGCCGGCGCAGCCGCTACTCCATGCACTTCATGTTCGCCCAATCCAACCTGGTGGAGGGCAACCGCTATTACGACAATGCCGTGGGTATCTACGTCATGTACACGGAAGGCATCACCCTCCGCAACAACGTCATCTCGCACGCCACCGGCGCCACCGGCATGGGCATCGGCTTCAAGGAAGCGAGCAACACGGTGGTGGAGGACAACGACATCATCTATTGCGCCACCGGCATCGCCTCCGACCTGTCGCCCTACCAGCCCGACAGCAAAATATGGATCCGCCGCAACCGCATCGCCTACAACGGCATCGGCATGTTGTTCAACAACGAGCGCACCGGCAACATCGTCACCGACAATGTGTTCGAGGGGAATCTCACCCATGTTGCGGTGAACGGCGCCGGCACAGTGCGCAGCAACACCTGGCGGGGCAATTACTGGGATGACTACCAAGGCTTCGACCGCAATAACGACGGCCGTGGCGACAGCCCCTACGAGGCTTACGCCTATGCCGACCAGATCTGGATGGAACAGCCGCATGCCCTGTTCTTCAAGAACGCGCCGCTGATGGAGGCCCTGGATTTTCTCGAACGCCTCGCTCCCTTTTCCAGCCCCAACCTGATTCTGCGCGACGACGCGCCGCGCTTCACCAAACCCGCACGCCATGGCTCCCATCCCCCCTCCTAAGGTCACCCCTCATAAGGCGGCACAGGCGCGCCGCCACTTTTTGCGCTCCCTCATTGGTGGTGGCGCCCTGCTTGCCGCCGGCGGAGCCGCCTGGCTGCCGCTGGCGCAGGCCGGCACGGTGCGACTGCGCCCGCCCGGCGCCCTGGAAGAGGACGACTTTCTCTCCTCCTGCATCAAGTGCGGCCAATGCGTCCAGGTCTGCCCGGTCAGCGCCCTGAAGCTCGCCGATCTGGATGACGGCTACGGCGTCGGCACCCCCTTCATCGAGGCCCGCGCCCAGGCCTGTGACTTCTCTTGTGACGCGGTGCAGTGCATCCTGGCCTGCCCCACCGGCGCCCTGACCTACACAAAACCCGCGCACCTGGCCACGCGCGCCGCCATGCGCATGGCCAGCGCCCCCATCCTGCTGGCAAAGGAAAAAGACCCGGAACCCAGCCTCAACCTGAAGGAGCGCATCGGCGTAGCGCGTCTGGCCCGGCCCGATCTGTGCCTGGCACGGCAAGGCAAAGGCTGGAAGGGCGCGGCGCGCGGTTCCGGCTACGACGGGCACCTGCGTTTCATGGACGTGGACCGCTGGCGGCCGATCCCGCTCAACGATCACCCATTTGACGTGCCGGTCTGCGACCTGTGCGTGCGCACCTGCCCGATCAAGGGCGCCATCAGCCTGGAGCTGCTGCCCGATGGCAACAAAACCCCGGTGGTGCATGAAGCCTGCGTCGGCTGCGGGGTGTGCGAGATGGCCTGTCCGACCGAGCCGGCCGCCATCGTCATCGATCCGCGCCGCGGCTGGGAGGCATGATGTCGATCAAGGAATCCGCGCGCATCCTGCTCGGCGGCGAAGTGCGCAAGCCCGCCGCCGCGGACTACACCCCCGGCGCGAACCGGGTGCATGAACTCAAGCGCATGGATGGCGCCAACCGCCGCGCGTTGGCGGAGGAGATGCACCAGCAGCACGGCCATAGCCATACCTGGCGCAACCGGCGCTGGGCGGTGCTGATCGCGGTCAACCTGCTATTCGTGCTGTCGTTCTGGCTGGACATCCAGCTCCTTGAAGGCTCACTCACCGCCTCGCGCTTCCTCGGCTTCCACCTCATCGACCTCAATTCCGCGTTGCAGGTGATGCTGGCGCACAAGCACATCCTGGTGAACCTGGTGATCGGCACCGCCACCGTGTTCGTGCTCTGGGTGCTGCTGGGCGGGCGCAGCTTCTGTTCCTGGGTCTGCCCCTATCACCTGCTCGCGGAATGGGCGGAAAGCCTGCATCTGTATCTGGTGGACAAGAAAAAAGTCAGCGGCCACGCCTTCCACCGCGGCCTGCGCGGCGTGCTCTGGCTGCTGTTCGCGGTGCTCGCCTGGGTGACCGGCTACACCGTGTTCGAGACCCTGTCGCTCACCGGCATCCTGTCGCGCGCCCTGATCTATGGCCCCGGCCTTGCCCTGTTGTGGGTGCTGTTCTGGCTGTTGGTCGAGGTGTTCTACTCGCGCCGCGCCTGGTGCCGCTATTTCTGCCCGATCGGCCTCACCTACGGTGTCGTCGGCCTGCCCTCCCCGGTGCAGGTGGGCTATCGGCTGGAGCATTGCTTCCATGAAGGCGATTGCCGCAAGGTCTGCCTGGTGCCGCATGTGCTGGAATGTGTCATCAAGGGCCGCGCCACCGCCGAAACGATGGCCATCGGCGCCGACTGCACCCGCTGCGGCCTGTGCGTGGACGTCTGCCCGAGCGGCGCCCTGCATTTCGAGGTCAAGGGCATGAGCCAATGGTTATGAACCGCGACGTAGAACCGCATCGCACCTCGACCACAGCGGATGATGCGGTTCGCAAGCTCACCACATCCTACGCAATCTCCGAGGCAACTCTGTGATCGAACTTCGCCACGTCACCAAGCAATTCAAGAAGAACGTCGTCCTCGACGACCTGAATCTCAGCGTCGCCGCCGGCGAGCGCATCGCCCTGATCGGCTCCAACGGCGCCGGCAAGACCACCCTGATCCGCTGCCTGCTGGGTGAATACGTCCATACCGGCGAACTTTCCATCCTCGGCCTGAACCCGCGCCGGAACCGCGCCGACCTGTTGCGCCGCATCGGTTTCGTGCCGCAACTGCCGCCGCCGCTGCGCATGAGCGTGGGCGATCTGCTGCGCTTTGCCGGTGAACTCTCGGGTATCGAAGCGGCCCGCTTCGATACCGTCGCCGCGCAATTGGGGCTGGATGTGGCGAAGGTGCGGCATCTGCCCTTCGTCAAACTGTCCGGCGGCATGAAGCAAAAGATTCTCATCGCCGTCGCGCTAGGCCGTGATTGCGAGCTGCTGATCCTCGACGAACCCGCCGCCAACCTCGACCCGGAAGCGCGCCACGCCTTCTTCGACCTGCTCGCCGAGCGCCTTGGCAGCGCCACCATGCTGATCTCCAGCCACCGTCTCGACGAGGTGGCGCCCCTGGTCAACCGGGTGCTGGAACTGGACACCGGGCGCATCGTCCTGGACGACCGGGTGGCTGACGACGTCGCTCTGGCCGGCCGGGTGCTCTGCCGCCTGGTGTTGCGCCGCACGGAACCGGCCATCGCCAAGACGCTCGCCGAATGGGGCCTCGTCGGCGACGGCCTCGCCTGGCAAGGCGCCATCGCCGGCCCGGACCGGCTGCGCTTCCTGGGCATGTTGGCCCGCTATGTCGGGGTGCTGACCCATATCGAAATGGAGGAACAGGCATGACTTCTAAACCACAACGCGATCGTCTGCGACTGCTCGCCGCCCTCACGGTTTTCCCTTTCCTGCCCGCCTGCTCACGCGACCCCGGCCACGGCCCCGGCGAGGTGCATTGGGACCGCGACACCTGCCAGCGCTGCGGCATGGCCGTGAGCGACCGCCATTACGCCGCCCAGGTGCGCGGCGGACCAAAGCGCGAGGCGTTCAAATTCGATGACATCGGTTGCGCGCTGTTCTGGCTCAAGGAGCAACCCTGGGCGGAGGCGGCGGAAACGGAAATCTGGGTCAACGACTTCCGCAGCGGCGAATGGCTGGATGCCAGGAAAGCGCATTACCTGCCCGGCAAGACCACGCCGATGGCCTACGGCTTCGGCGCTATGGCGAAGCCCGAGGCCAGCAGCGTCGATTTCGCCACCCTGAAGGCGGACATCCTGGCCAGGGGCAAATGATGGCAAAGACCAACGATTTCTGGCCCACCCTGCGCCTGGAGGTGAATACCTCGCTGCGCGCGCGCTGGTTCGCCGTGCATTCATTGGTATTCGGCGGCATCGTTGCCCTGCTGTTCGTGTTCGGCCTGACCGAATCGCGGGTGTTGGGCTTCATTGGCCTGTCGCGCCTGCTGGTCACCTACATCCAGTTGGCGATGGCGATCCTGCCCATTTTCGTGCTGATCACCACGGTGCGTTCGGTAGCCGGCGACCGCGAGGCGGGGGTGTTCGAGTACCTGCTGGCCCTGCCGGTGTCGCTCGCCGCCTGGTTCTGGGGCAAGTTCCTCGGGCGCTATCTGATGGTGTTCGCGCCTGTTTTTCTGGCCATGCTGGGCGCCTCGCTGTGGGCCTTGGTGCGTGACATCCCGGTGCCCTGGGGCATGTTCGGCTATTACACCGCCCTGCTCGCGGCGATGACCTGGTGCTTCCTCGGTATCGCCATGCTGATCTCCACGTGCGCGCGCTCCACCGACGTGGCGCAGGGCGCGGCCTTCCTTGTTTGGCTGGTGCTGCTGCTGTTTCTCGACCTGATCCTGCTCGGGGTGATGATCCAGGAACACGCTCCGGCCGAAGTGGCTGTCGCCATCGCCCTGTTCAACCCGCTGCAATCTTTCCGCACCGCCGCGCTGATGCTGTTCGATCCACAACTCATCGTGCTGGGGCCGGCGGCCTACGTCATCTTTGACCTGTTCGGTGCCCTCGGTTATCAGATTTTTGCCCTGGCCTGGCCGACCCTGATCGGCACAATCTGCGCCGCCTGGGGGTATCGGATGTTCCGCAAGGGGGACTTGCTGTGAAACATTGGTTACTCATCGGCTTGCTTGCCGCATCAGGCGCAATGGCGGATGAGCCGGTCAATTTCTTCGCCACCCCGAGCGCGACCTTCGCGCAACCGGGCGGCGGCAAGCTTCAACTTGACAGCATCAAGGGGCGCCCGGCGGTGGTCAATTTCTGGGCCACCTGGTGTCCGCCCTGCCGCGAGGAATTGCCGCTGCTGGCCAAGATTCACGCCCGCTACGAGAAAAAATACCGTGGCAAGGTCGGCTTCCTCGGCCTGGCGGTGGAAGACAACGCCGAATTCGTCGGCGAATACGCCCACGCCTACGGTCTCACTTATCCCATTGCTGTCGGCCGCGAGCCGGCCATCGCGCTGATGCAGGCGCTGGGCAACACGCAGGCGGGCATGCCCTACACCGTGGTGCTGGATAGCGAGGGCCGGGTGGTCTACAGCAAGCGCGGCATGGTTAAAGACAAAGATCTGGACCGCGCACTGGCGCAGCTATTGCGGCCATGAGCACCGGAATGGCCTGGCGGCACGCCTTGTGCTTCTGGGTCATCTGCGGTTGGACCTGCTTCGCCGAAGCGGGGCTGCCGCCACTGCAACCGCTGATCGACGCCAGTCCCGCTGGTTCGATCTTGCGCCCGCCCGCCGGGCGCTACGCCGGTCCCGCAGTCATCGACAAAACCCTGACCCTCGACGGCGGCGGCCATGTCACCCTGGACGGCGGCGGGCGCGGCACGGTGCTCTCCGTGCGCGCCGACAATGTCAGCGTGCGCGGTATGCACCTGACGAACTCCGGCGCCAGCCACGACGGCGTCGATGCCGGCCTGCTGATCGACACGGCGGATCGCGCGCGGGTGGAAAACAACGTCATCGACCAGGTGCTGTTCGGCCTCCACCTGAAGCAAGCCAATCGCGCCTTGGTGCGTGGCAATACGATTCGCGGCCGGACGGAGGAACTCAATCTGCGTGGCGACGGCATCCGCCTGTGGAACAGCCATTTCAACCGACTGGAAGGCAACCGAATCAGCGAATGCCGCGACCTCACCGTCGCCAACTCCGCCAATAACCTGTTCCTCCGCAATACGGTGAGCAACGGACGTTACGGGATGCAATTCATTTTCTCGCCGCGCAACCGCATCGAAGGCAACCTGGTCAGCCACACCACCACCGGCATCGCCGTGCTCTATTCGGATCAGGCCACCCTGCGCGGCAACCGCGTCGAACATGTGCGCGATGTCGCCGGCGCCGGGCTGGCCTTCAAGGGCAGCAGCGAGGCCGAGGTCGTGGGCAACACCGTCCTGCACTGCACGGTGGGCGTCCAGGCCGATGACCCGCCTTACCCCGAGGCGCGCCACCGCTTTCGTGGCAACCGTTTCGCCCACAACGTCACCGGCATGTATTTCTATGGTGAGAAAGGCGGCCATATCGTGCGGGACAATCGCTTCGAGAAGAACCTCATGCAGGTCGGCGTATCCGCGCCGGTCAGCGCGCGCGACAACGACTGGCGCGGCAACGAATGGGACGATTACGAGGGTTTCGACCGCAATGGTGACGGGATCGGCGATACGCCCTACGCCCTCTACTACTATGCCGACCGGATCTGGATGGAGACGCCCAAGGCGCGTTTCTTCCGCAACTCGCCGGCCCTGGAACTGCTCGATTTCCTCGAACGTCTGGCGCCGTTCTCGGCACCGGAATTGATCCTGCAAGACCCGCAACCACGCTGGCCACGAAAATGAATCTGGAACGCAGCAACCCCATGAAAAACCAATGGCTAGCGGCCGGCCTGCCGCTGCTCATTGTCGCCATCGCCGCCGGCGTGCTCTGGCGCGAGTCCGAGGCGCCGGCGCCCACCACTATCGACCTGCCCTGCCCCACTCCGGCCACCGGCTGCACCGCCCGGATCGGCCAGCACGCCATCACGGTCGGCCTGGCTGGCCAAATCAAGACGCTGAAACTGTTGCAGGTCTGGGTGCGGGCCCCCGGCGCCGACCAGGTGCGGGCCAGCTTCGCGATGGTGGGCATGGACATGGGCTTCAACCTCTATACCCTGCGCCAAGACAAAGACGGCGTGTTCCGCGCCCAGGCCACCCTGCCTGCCTGCGTCAGCGGCCCTCGCGACTGGATCATGACCGTGGACATCGACCAGGCCACCCGCCTGGTCGTGCCCTTCGCCACCGAGTTGTAGACATCGAAGAGGTGTTTACCCTGGGAATGAGCATTCACCGAGGGGGGGAAGCCGGCAATGTTCAGACAGGCTCGGTTCAAGATGAGAACCTCCCTCGGAAAGGCGAATCCGAGTGGCCCACAATCCCACCACGGGACCAACATCCCCGCATGAGAATCGTCGCGATCAAAGTGCTGCGTGATTTCTGGGTATGCCACCCAGACAGCAAGGCTCATCTGGAGGCCTGGATCGACGAAGCGCGCAAGGCGGACTGGAAACAGCCAAGCGACATCAAACAGATGTTCCGCAACGCCAACATCCTGAAAAACCGCCGTGTGGTGTTCAACATCAAGGGCAACGATTACCGCTTGATCGCTGCCGTGGCCAACCGCTTTGGCGCGCTTTACATCAAGTTCATCGGCACCCACGCGGAATACGACGGCATCGACGCCGAGACCATCGAAATGGAGTTATGAATATAGAAATCCGCCCCCTTCGCAGCGAAGACGACTACCGCGCCGCCATGCTCGAAATATCCACTTTTTTCGAGAACGAGCCCGAGCCCGGCACCCCCGAAGGCGACCACTTCGACATCCTCCTCACCCTGGCCGAAGCTTATGAGGCCAAGCACTTCCCCGTAGACCTGCCCGACCCGGTGGAAGCCATCAAATTCCGCATGGGACAAGGTGGCCTGACGCCCAAGGACTTGCAGCCGATGATCGGGCGGATGAACCGGGTGTATGAAATCCTCAACCGGAAACGGCCATTGACCCTGGCGATGATTCGGAAACTGCATACGGAGCTGGGGATACCGGCGGAGAGTCTGATAAAACCGACCAGTGAAGCAAGATTGACTTGAGAACGCTGGCGCAAGCGCCAGCGAATACCTGAAGTGATGAAGACAGGCGCCAGAACCTGTCCCATGTGGAGGCATCATCTTGGCTGCTCAGCCATTCACCCCTTTCCAAGACTGGAAACGGGATTTGCTTCATCACCGGAATCTGACTCGACCGGATGGGCGCCCGCTCTATCGCTACCGCCTGTCCGAGGGAGAGTTCAGCCTAGGTTCAAGCTTCGTCTGGCCCGTTACGCCGCCAGGCTGGAGAAAAGCGGTGGCGATATCGGCCTCGGCAAACTGGATGGACTTACGCCAGAAGCACTTGCGGCCTTGCCAGTGCTGGCCCTGCGCCTGGAGCGGCCGGGTGATGAAGCCATTGCCTTGCCCAGCCGTGACTCAGAAGGCGTAGCCAGCGGCATGTGGGATTTCTCAACGGCCACCCGCGAGCCTGGCGCCTGGCTGATCTATCCCGGCGCGGAAGCCGCTTTGCCCTTCCGCCCCACGCTGTGGACGGTGGCGGGTGAAGTGGACACCGACAGCCCCCTGGCCCAGGCCATCGGCATTGCCGATCCAGGTGAACGGGAAGCTGCCCTTGACCAGGTTGTTGCCGCGATGGCGGCCGATTTTCTGGAACCCTGCTGGCTGGAACTGGAGCGTTTGGCGGGGCAGATCGGCCATTTACCCCTCACCACGCTCGACTTGTGGCGTCGTCTGGCGCGTAGCCCACAAGGCATGGCGGCCCTGGCCTTGCGTTTCGGCACTTTGCCGCAAGGCTTTCTCGATCGTTTCGAGCAGGAACTTCCTTTTGCCTGGGAAACCATTTCCTTCGTCACTTGGCGACGGGCGATGGAATTCCTGCTGAGGCAATGCAAGGAAAGCTTTGGCGATGATGCAGGCGCTGGCCTGTTCCCTATTCATCTGGACGCCCGGATCAAGGACTTGTCGGCAAATCATGGCGCCCTGGCCTTTCTCCTCGGCATCGCCAGCGCAGATTTCCTGCCAGATGCGAAGCAAAAAGCCCAACTCCTCGCTTATGCAGGCCGGTTGTCCGCACACGGATATTCGCGACCAGGCGTTGCTGGCGGCCTTCCGTTATCTCGGCCTCGCCACCTCACTTCACCTGGCCGATGGCGCGACCACAGGCCATGGCCGGCTACTGGAAGTGGAATGGGCTTCGGGCAGAAAACTGGCCTTGCGCCTCGATCAAGGCGTTTCCTATTGGCGGGCCGCACCTTCCAACAGCCGCCAGGCATGCAACTTCAATTTGAATCCAGGTGAAGTCGAACTACGGGGCAAGCAGTTGGCGGAACTAGCAGCCTGTCGGACTTTGGAATCGTCGGCTGCGAAACGACCGCGACGGCCCATTTTTCACCTGCTTCTTGCCCCATAGTCCGACTATGCGGCGGCGAATCAGGCAAAAACTGCGCTCGTCGGGGCCGCTTCTCGCTATCGACGACCAAAGTCCGGCAGGCTGCTAGCGGTTCGCATCGAAGGTGCGCGGCTGCCGACCCAGTTGTTTCTCAAAGTTCGATAGGCTCGGGCAGTGGTAGGAGATGCCACATACGGCCTCCAGCCACTTCACTCCTGTTATCACGAGTGGCAGCTTCCCCCGCTGCACCCGCTCCCCCCCGAACACGAACCGCAGCCCCGCTCACCATCCCGGAACGGGCCGAGTTGCGGGTTTTTCCGGGCGAAGCCACGGTAGAGGCGGTCGACACCGATGCCGACCAGGGCGATCCCCAGGATCAGCGCGATGGTGATCAGATAAGTACTCATTCCCCCGCTCCCAGGCCGGCGAAGCCCATGAAGGCGAGGGAGAGCAGGCCGGCGAGCAGCAGCGACAGGGCGGTGCCCTGGACCACATTGGGGATGTTGGCAAGACTGAGGCGTTCGCGCAGGCCGGCCATCAGCAGCAGCGCCAGGGTGAAGCCGAGGCCGCCGGCCAGCGCGAAGGTCAGCGACTGGATGAAACGGTATTCGCGCGCGGTCTGGAACAGCGCCACCCCCAGCACGGCGCAGTTGGTGGTAATCAGCGCCAGGTAGATGCCGAGGGCGCGGAACAGCACCGGGCTGGTTTTCTTCAGCACCATTTCCACCAGTTGCACCGCCGCGGCGATGATCACGATGTAGGCGATCAAGCGCAGGAATTCCAGGTGAAGCGCGGTGACCAGCCAGTTGAGGCCGAAGGCGCAGAGGCTGGCCACCAGCATCACAAAGGTGGTCGCCGCGCCCATCGGCAGCGCGGTATTCAGGCGCGCCGAGACGCCGAGAAACGGGCACAGCCCGAGGAACATGGCCAGCACGAAGTTGTTGGCCAGCAAGGTGCCGATGAAGATTTGCGAGACCGATTCAGACATGGGCGTGGCTCTCGGTGGGCTTGGCGGGCGCGGCCTTGCGGCTATCCAGCCAGTTGAACAACAACAGCCAGGCGCCCAGCACGAAAAAACCGCCGGGCGGCAGCACCATCACGACCCAGGGCTGGAAATCCGGCCCGAACAGACTGACGCCGAACAGCTTGCCGGCGCCGAGAATTTCCCGCACCGCGCCCAGCGCGAACAGGCCGATGGTGAAGCCGGCACCCATGCCGATGGCGTTGAGCACGGCTTTCACCGGCCGGTTTTTTGAGGCATGAGCTTCGGCGCGGCCAAGGATGATGCAGTTCACCACGATGAGCTGGATGAAAGCGCCAAGCGCGTCGTACAGGGCCAGGCTGATGGCCTGGATGGCGTAGTCCACCACCGTGACAAAAGTGGCGATGATGAGGATGTAGGTGGCGATGCGCACTTCCTTGGGCACCAGGTTGCGCATCAGGGAAACCAGCAGGCTGGAGCCGACCAGCACGAACGCCGTCGCCAGGCCCATGCTCATGGCGTTCATGGCCGATACCGACACCGCCAGGGTCGGGCACATGCCCAGTACCATGACGAACACCGGATTCTGTTTCCAAACCCCTTCCAGCAATTCTTCCAGGTTGGAGCGGGGTTTTTGTCCTGGAATCAAAGGCGCGGTGGCCATGTTCATTTCCCTCCTTGCAGCGTATCGAGATGCGGCACCAGCAGCGGCAGCAGCTTTTGCGCGCTGTCATTGATGCCCTTGCCCACCGCTTTCGAAGTCACCGTGGCGCCAGCGATGGCGTCGATTTCCCAGGGGTTCTGCTTGGCTCCGTGTTTCATCACCTTGATGGCATGGGCGAGCGATTTGAGATCGGCGGCCAGTTGCGCATCGAGCGCCACAAAATTTTTCAGGAAGGCCGGATCGCTATGGATCTTGTCGCCGATGCCGGGAGTTTCCCGCATCGACACCACGCCTATGCCGGTGATGGCCTGTTTTTCCGGGTCGTAGGCATAGAGCACGCGCACCGTATCGGCATAGCCCTTGGCGGCGCCCTCGGCGGCGATCCCCTTGAGCGCGCCGGCCTGGTCATAGGCGGCATAGAACTTCACCGCGCCTAACGGTGGCGTGGCGCCGGCGGGCTGCACGCCAGCCGTGCCGGCGACGAATTCCTTGACGCTGGCGGCACCCGGGATGACCTTGAACACGGCACGTTCCAGGGCGATTCTTTTGTTGGCGGCAACCGCTTCCCGGGTGCTCTGATAGGCGGAGACGATGAGGATGCCGCAGACCGTGGCCACCAGCCCGAGGGTGCGGATCATGGCGGCGCTGGAGGGGGTGGGTTGGGTGAGAACGTTCATGCCTTCTTCCCCTTCACCGCCCCGAACACCTTGGGTTGCGTCACCTGGTCGATCAACGGGCTCAATGCGTTGCCGATCAGGATGGCGTACATCACCCCTTCACTGAGGCCGCCGAAATAGCGAATCATCACCGTCACCACCCCGATCAGGGCGCCGTAGAGCCACACCCCTTTCGGCGTCACCGGCGAGGTCGCCATGTCAGTGGCCATGAACACCGCGCCCAGCATCAGGCCGCCGGAGAGCAGCACGAACAGCGGGTCGGGATAGCGCGCCGGGTCGATCATCTGAAACACCAGGGCGGTGAGCGCGGCGCTGCCCAGGTCGGCCACGGGAATGCGCCAGTCCATGAACTTGCGCGCCGCCAGATAGGCGCCGCAAAGCAGGATCAGGAGGGCCGAGGTTTCGCCCGCGGAGGCGGTGACAGCGCCACTGAGGAGATCCGCCGGCGTGGCCAGCACGTTCTCGAACTTCCAGCGCGCCAGGGGCGTGGCGCCGGTGAAGCCGTCCAGCACCGATTTTGCCTGTAGCGCCCAGGCAGCGATGTCCGGCGGCGTCATCAGTGGCGCGGTGAAGGTAGTCGGCACGAACTCGCTGAAGCGCCGCGGCGCGAAGGCCGGCACCCAAGTGGTGATCGCGACCGGAAACGCCGCCTGGACAAAGGCGCGTCCCACCAGAGCCGGGTTGAGCACATTGCAGCCGATGCCGCCGAACAGCGCCTTGCCCAGGGCGATCGCGGTAAAACTGGCCACCGCGCCCATCCACAGTGGGAAGGAGGGCGGTAGGGTCAGCGCCAGCAACAGGCCGGTGATGGTCGCACTCCAGTCCGACAGGGTGCTTGGCTTGCCGCTCAAACGGTTGAACAGGCGTTCGCTGGCGATGCAGGCGAGCGTCACCACGACGATCAAGGCCAGCGCGGAAAGCCCGTATTGCCAGACCGAAAAAGTGGCAATCGGCAGCAGGGCGAGCACCACGTGGAACATGATGTGCTCGACGCTGGCGCCCTTCACCACATGGGGTGAAGGGCGCAGTTCAATGCGGGGGGTCATGGTCATTTAGTTGGCGGTTGGCGGTTGGCGACTAAATCAAGCCGCCTTCCCCCGCAGAACCCCCTTGGCCACGCGGAACTGCTGGACCAGGGGGATATGGGAGGGGCAAACGTAAGTACAGCAACCGCACTCGAAGCAGTCGCCCAGGTGGTAGTGGGTGCCCATTTCTTCATATTCGCGCTGGACGGCGAGCATGCCCAGCATGGAGGGGTTGAGGCCCATCGGGCAGGCGTTCACGCATTCGCCACACTTGATGCAGGGCCAGACTTGGCGCGCGGCTTCGATCTGAAGCTGGTCGAACACCAGGATGCCGGGCACCCCCTTGGTGACCGGCACCTCCAGCGAGGCGACGGCCTGGCCCATCATCGGGCCGCCCAGGATGATCTCGCGCTCGCCGCTGTCGGCGGCGCCGGCCCACTCCAGCACAGTGCGCATCGGCGTGCCGATCGGCACCCAGTAGTCGCCCGGCTTCTTGATACCGGGGCCGGTGACGGTGACCACCCGCTCGGTGAGCCCCTGCCCGGCCGGCAGCAATTGGCCCAATTGCGCCAGCGTGCCGATGTTATTGACCACCACACCGACCTGCATCGGCAATTTTCCGGGTGGCACTTCCAGGTCGAGCAGCGACTTGATCAGCATCTTCTCGGCGCCTTGCGGATACTTGGTCGGCACCACCTGGACCGTGATGCTGCTATCAGCGGGTAGGCATTCGCGGATGGCCGCCACCGCATCGAGCTTGTTGTCCTCGACACCGATGATGGCGCGCTCGGCGCCGATGGCCCGCATCGCCAGCCGCACCCCGACCATCAGATCGGCGGGATGCTCAAGCATCAGGCGGTGGTCGCAGGTCAGATAGGGCTCGCACTCGCAGCCGTTGACGATCAGGGTGTGAATCTTGTGCTCGGCCGGCACGCTGAGTTTGGCGTGGCTGGGGAAAGTGGCGCCGCCCAGGCCGACCATGCCGCTGTCCTGGATGGCTTGCAGGATTTCCTTGGGCGAAAGGGACTCCACGTCGCAGGGATTGGCCCAGCGCACTTCCTGGGTGGAGGCCTCGTACACGCGCAGGACGAGGGATTCGACCCAGGGGCCGCGCGCCGAGGGTTTCAGTTCGATGGCTTCGATGACGCCATCGGCTGGGGCGTGAAGGGGGACCGACAGAAACCCGTCGGCCCGGGCTATGGGTTGGCCGCGAACGACCTCCTCGCCGGCCCGAACGAGGGGCACTGCCGGCTTACCGATGTGCTGCGCGAGGGGGAGGATCATGCGCGACGCAAACGGCATCCGACGAATCGGACTGCCGGCAGTGCGCTTGTTCGCGTCGGGGTGCACCCCACGCGAGAAGGTTTTGCGGCGGAAGAAGGGGAAGAGGCTCATGGTTGCTTGGTCGTAGGGTGCACGGCGCACCCGACGACGGCGCTCCCTCAGTTGTACTTCGCCGCCCGGGCGATCAGCTTGTCGACATTCGGCTCGGCCATGTTCCAGGGCGTGCCGGGGTGGATGATGCCGGCGGTGCACTTCTCCGCCGCCTTGACGAGGTTGACGAAGGAGGTGCCTTGCGGGTTGATGACCGTGGCCTGCTTGTTGCCGTTGTAGGCGAACACCTTGGGCGCAAGGGTGGTGCACTCGTCGCAGGCGGTGCATTCCGGCGTGTCGATGTAAACCGCATCGCCCTGTAGCGCAGGCGTCTCGCCTGCCTTCGCGGCGGTGGATGCAGGCGAGGACGCCTGCGCTACAACACCGTCGCCGAAGTTGGCCAGGCTGGCGCTGATCTGGCCCAGCAACTCGGCACGCGCCCGGTCGGCGATGGCCTGCTCGTCCACCACGGGCGTATCCATGCCGGCGACATCCTTCAACTGTTGCCAGAACTGCTGGCGTTCCTCGCAGGCGTTGACCAGTTCCGCCGACACGATCACCCGCATCAGTCGCTGCTTTTTGTCCACCGCCCAGATGTAAGGGAACTTGCCGTCGCGATCGTCGGCATCGAGTTTCAGGAAGTCGGCCAGGAGCACCATGCTGTTGCCACCCTCATCGTTCCAGGTATCCGGCGGCGCTTTCTTGAATTGCTTGGCGAAGCGGCCCTCACCCAGCGCGAAATCGGCGAAGGTCATGGGCAGTTTCATCGTCGCGAGGGTGCCGTCTTCCTCCTGGTAGGCCAGGGTGTAGCTGGGCCATTCGGCGTCCATCTCCGGGTTGCCTTCCAGGCTCACGCACTCGCTGAAGGTGGTGCCCAGATCGGGGTCGTAGCGGAACAGCGGGTAGGCGCGCGATTCCACCGCCAGCTTGGAGCGTTCCACCGCCATGTCGTCGCCAACGCCATGTTCCGGCGGGCACACGGCGTAGATGTTGAACAGGGCCGGGCGGCGGCTGTTGAGGCCATCGATGTAGCTCTCGATCAAGTGGGTCGGATTGGAAATGGCGCTCTGGGCGACGAAGGCGGTGCGGTGCGCCATGCCGATGACGCTGATTTCCTTGCGGATTTCCTTCTTGCCGTGGCGCTGCTTGCCATAGGGCGACATGTCCGCCACCTGGCTGACAAAGCCGGAGGTGCAAGCCTGGCCGCCGGTATTGGAATAGACCTGGGTGTCGACCACCAGCACCTTCACCGGCATCCCGGTCATCAAGGCGCGCGAGAGGTTCTGGAAGCCGATGTCGTACATCGCGCCGTCGCCGCCAATGGCGACCACGGGCGGGCTCAGGTGCCACTCTTCTGCCGAGAATTTTTCCCAGTTGTAGTAGGTGAACTCGGCGTCGTGCACGGCCGGGTTATAGCCGCCGTTGAGTTCAATCTGCGCCATCCGAACCGCCTTGAAGCCGTCCGCCATCTTCGCCATGTGGCCCTCGAACAGGCCCATCGCCACCGAGGGGGAGTCCTGGAACAGGTGCGAAGTCCAGGGGAATGGGTACGGATTGAACGGGAAGGTGGAGGCCCACACCGAGGTACAGCCGGTCGAGTTGGCGATGCCCATCACGGCGCGGCCACGCTGGGTCGGACCTTCCACATAGCGCCACTTGAGGTCTTTCAGGCGCGCCAGCAGTTGCGTCACCCACTTCAGCCACTGCGGGTCGATGGGCTGGGCGTGGGCATCCCCCTTGAGGCTCTCGGACAGGTTGGCGAGGGTAAGGTCGTGGCCCTGGCTGGCTTCAACGGCGGCCAGCACGGCGCGAGTATCGGACAAGTCCACGGTCTCGGTGAGCTTCATCCGGAGATGCTTTTCCAGTCCGTCGATCAGGCCGTCAAGCTTTTCCACGAAGGCCGCCACACGCGGCTGCATCAGCGCGGTGACGGTGGATGTGAACAGGTGGATGGCGGTCTTCTCGCCGCAACCCAGGCAGGCGCCGTCGCCGCAGGCCATGCTGTTGTAGTTGTGTTTGTCCAGCAGCAGGGTTTCCAGCGCGCCGATCTTCTCGTCGAGATCGTCGATGCGGCGGTAGTCCTTCGGCGTGCTGGGCAGGTCGAGCCAGAATTTCCAGTCGCGCCGCAGTTGCGCGACGCTGTCCTCGTTCTGGGTGACCATTTTCAGGGCGTTGTCCTCGCAGACCTCCACGCACAACGCGCAGCCCTTGCAAGTGTAGGGGTTGACGGTAATGGAAAAGAGGCCACCACTGCCTTTGCCTTTCTTCTCCTTGTTGGTCCAGTAGGGCTTGGTGGTGGCGAACTGGAATTCACCGATCTGTTGTTCCAGGAGGTGGTATTCCTCTTCCATCGCCGCGTTGCCCTGGTTGGGGTCTTCGTGAATGGCGTCCTCGATCGCCTGGCGCATCAGGGCGCGCACGTCGAGGCCGTCCTTCTCCAGCGCCCCGCGCAGCTTCTTCTCGATGACGCGGGAACCCTTGCGCAGGAAGCGGGTGATGCGGCCGCCCATCTCGATATTGCTGATGGCGGTACCCAGCACATCGCCCACCGTCGAAACCAGGCCGGGAATTGCCGAGTCCGGGCACTGGGTGTAGCAGTTGCCGCAGGCGGTGCAGTTTTCCGCGATCCACACCGGGTGTTCAAAACGAATCTGGGCCATGTCGCGATAGACGCCGGTGACCGCGGGGATCAGGGCCATGCCCATGAACGGATCGGCGAGGTTGTCGGAGCCCTTGCCGGAAAGGTAGAAGCTCCCGGTCTGTTCCCAGAAGCGGTGCAGGTCGGCGGACTTGGCCAGCTTGCCGGCGTTTTCCGGTTGCCGCTTCAGCATGATGGGCAATGCGGGCAGGGGCTTCGCCCCTGACGGCTGGCGCGCGCCAATCTGCTTCACGGCGGTGGGAATCTCGTGAATCTCCGTGTAACCGCGCTTCACCACGCGCAGGTTGTCATCGACCACGCGCTGGCCCTTCTTGCCGAACTTTTCGTTGAGCTGATTTTCGATGGCGCGGAACAGGGTTTCCTCATCCAGGCCGGCGCGCCGCCGCACATCCGAGGCATGGAAAAAGGCGCCCTGGAAGGCGTTGCCCTGCATTCTGAGTTGCAGATCGGGGTTGGAGGATTCCTCGCGGGCGATGCTGAAGGCATCCAGATAAAACACCTGGATGTCGTTCTCGACGATGGTTTTCTGGACGTGCGGCGGGAAGGTCGCCCACAGCGCCGCGGCATCCGGCAAATTGCTCTGGATGATGAACACGCCCGCTTTCTTGAGGCCGGTTACCGCATGGGTGTGCAGGAACACCTGTGGGTCGGGCGAGAGCACCACATCCACTTCCGAGTATTCGCAGTTGACGCGGATCGGCTCGGGCGCGGCGGACAGGTAATAGGTGGTGGGCTGGCCCTTCTTCTCGGAGCCATACTTCGGGTTGGCCTTGATGTCCCAGCCCAGCAGCTCGAACAAGGTCATCGCCAGATTCTTGCCGGTGGTCACCGCGCCCCAGCCGCCCACCGAGTGCAAGCGCACGGCGATGGCGCCCTTCGGCATCAGGTTGGGGTTCTCGGAGCCGTGGAGCGCCAGCTCCTTGATCTTCGGGTAGGCGGCGAGGATTTCCTGTTGATGGATTTCCTGCTTCGGGTTGGCCGCCTGGTCGTGGATGAAGTCGATGGAGAGGTAATAGAACTTTTTGTGCGCACCTTTTTCCGTCATGTTTTCGATGGCGGCGATCAGGGCTTCCGGTTGCAGGTCGCGCGAGCCGAGACCGTAACAGCCGGAATACAGGCGCGGCAGGTCGGTCAACTTGGCGTAAGCCGCGTAGCCTGGGTAGGCGCCGGCGTCTGGAGAGTTCTGGCTGCGCCGAAACTCTGCATCCACGCCGTTTTCCAGGCACTTGCTCACGGTGGCGCGCACTTCGCGCATCAGCGGCAGATCTTCCGCCATCGGCTGGTCGGTGCGCTCCAGCACGGCCACGCCCTTCTTGCCCTTGAGCACATGGCCCAGCAGGTCGCCGGGGAAGGGACGGAAGCAGGTCAGGTTGACCACGCCCACTTTCACTTTGCGGTTCTCGCGCAGCCAGTCGGCGACGGCGGCCGCCTGCACAGTCATGCTGCCCTGGCCGAGGATGAGGTAGTCGGCGTCGTCGCAGCGATAGGCATCGACGCGGCGGTAGCGGCGGCCAGTCAGCGCGGCGAACTCGGCCATGCACTGATCCATGAGTGCCGGGATGTGCTGAAAGAAATACGGGCGCTGCGCGGCGGTGGCCTGCATGTGCGCGTCCTGGTTGGCGACGCCGCCGGACACCAGCGGGGAATCCACATCCCAGATCGCCGGCACGCGGCGGCGCTTCGGGCCATAGATGATTTCCTGCGCCGGCGTCGGGGTGTCGATGAGGTCGTCCGGGCGGCCCAGGAAATCCACCACCAGCCCCTTTTCCGGCGTCAACACCGGCTCGATCAGGTGGGTGGTGAGGAAGCCGTCCATTCCCATGATGGCCGGGGTCAAGGAGAGTTCGGCGGTCTTGCGCGCGATCATGTTGAGGTCGGCGGCTTCCTGCGCGCTCTTGGCCATCACCTGGATAAAGCCGGTGTCGTCGGCGCAGTGGTAGTCGTCATGGCCGCAATGCACGTTGAGGGTCGCCTTGGTGATCGCGCGGCAGCCCAGGTTGAGCACATAGGGCAGGCGCTTGCCAACGGCGCCATAGAGCGATTCGTGCATGAAGGCCATGCCCTGGGAGGAGGTGAAATTCACCGCGCGCAGGCCGGTCATGGCCATCCCGGCGGTCACCCCGGCGGCGGCATGTTCGGATTCCGGTTCCAGGAAAATCAACGGGCGGCCCGACATATTCACCTGGCCGGCGGCCACCGCCTCGGACCAGTACTCGCCCATGTTGGTGGACGGCGTGATGGGGTAAGCACCGGCGGCATCGGAAGCGACGCGCTCGACCAGGATCACGGCGGTGTTGCCGTCGATGGCATCACGCACGCCGGGGTATTTCACGTTCCTGGCGGTGGTTTTAGAAGACGTGCCCGGCTCCATCAGGTGCATCTGGCCGAGCAGTTGGGTGATGGGGTTTTTGATCATTTCGAAATGCCTCTCAGACAACGTTGGCGCTCACCGGGAGCGCTTCCATGCGGATGATCTTCTTGGCCTCGCGTCCTTTCGCCGGCGGCTTGCCATCCAGCCAGACAATGGCCCCGGTGGGGCAACGCTCGATCGCCACGGCAGACGCCAAGGGGTTCTTGGCGTAGTCGATCACCGCCAGGTTGCGGTCCAGGCGGATCAGGCCGGGGGCGGCATCCATCACGCACTTGCCGCAGGCGGTACAGGCCACCCCGCATTGCGCTTCGGCGATATCGCCATCCGCCCGGCTCTTGCAGGCCACCCAGAGCTTGTGGCTCAGCGGCTGCAAGGAAAAAAGGTCTTTCGGACACACCGCGACGCAGTCGCCGCAGGCCGTGCACTGGTCGGCATCCACCCGCGGGAGGCCGTATTGATCCATGGCGATGGCGTCGAAATCACATGACACCTCACAATCGCCCAGCCCCAGGCAGCCCCAGGCGCAGGCCTTGCCGCCCCCGGAAACCGTGGCCGCCGCGCGGCAGGTGGACAGCCCTTGGTAACTGGCGCGCATCCTGGCGACATGGCTGCCGCCGGCGCAGGCCAGGCGCGCCACCTGCTTCTCGACTTCACCCATGGCCACGCCCAGAAAACTGGCGATAGTGGCGTTCATGTCCGGAGAGTTCACGGTGCACCTGGCCGGAACCCTCTCACCCGCCACCACCTGTTCCGCGAAGTTGCGGCAGCCCGCCGTGCCGCAAGCGCCGCAATTGGACTTCGGCAACATTTCCTCGACCTCATCGATGCGCGGATCCTCGTAGACATAGAAACGCTTGTTGGCCAAGGACAACAGCCAGGCCAAAGCGCCACCCAGGACCGCCATGAAGACCCCCGCCACCGCCACATCTGCAATCGTCTCCATCACCGCTCCTTTACCTGATATGGATAGTCAGGTATGCCAGGACCATCATGTCCACAAATGTTGCAGTGCACAGTGTATTGATATGGCAAACAGGTCATCGGCCAATAATTTCAATCTTGAACATTGGCAAATTTAATGATGCAATGCACAAACCCCGCGTTTTTACGTAGGTCGGGTTAGCGGCTTTATCGCGTCATCGTCCCCGAAGGGGAACCCGACGACACGCCCACAAGAGCGATCCCATGCCCTCCGACGCCCAGCTTTACTACAAGAACAATCGTCTCAAGCAGTTGCGCGCCTTCCATCAGGTGGTGCGCTGCGGCAGCATCTCGAAGGCGGCGGAAAAGCTGTTTCTGTCGCAGCCTTCCGTGTCGCTACAGATTCAGGCGCTGGAACGGGAACTGGAAGTAGTGCTGTTCGAGCGGCGCGGCCCGCGTCTCAAGCTCACGCCGGAAGGCGAGGTGCTCTATCAGCTTGCGGAACCGCTGGTCGATGGCATCGACAAATTGCAGGAAACTTTCTCCGCCCACTTCGGCAAACTGGAATCAGGCGAACTGAACATCGGCGCGGGCGAATCCACCATCCTCTATACCTTGCCGGAACCGGTGAGCCGTTTCGTGGCGGCGTATCCCAAGGTGCATCTGAAAATGCACAACGTCACCGGGCGCGACGGCCTCAAGATGCTGCGCTCCGACGAGATCGACTTCGCCGTCGGCTCGATGCTGGAAGTGCCGGAAGACATTGAATACCAGCCGGTGGTGAGCTACGACCCGATGCTGATCACGCCCATCGGCCACCCGCTGGCGAGGCAGTCGGCAATGGGCGAGGAAGTCACTCTGGAAGACGTCAGCCACTACGGCCTGATCCTGCCGCCCGCGCATCTGTCCACCTGGCGTATCGTCAAATACGTGTTCCAGCAGCACAACCTGACCTTCCAGGTCACCCTGGAAGCCGGCGGCTGGGAAGTCATCAAGAAATATGTGGAACTCGGCATGGGCATTTCCATCGTCACCGACATCTGCCTCACCGGCACGGAAAAACTGGTGAGCATTCCGCTCACCCAATACTTTCCGCAACGCAGCTACGGCCTGGTATTACGCCGTGGCCGCTTCCTGTCGCCGCAAGCGCGGCGCTTCATCGAGATCATGCAAGAGGTCTATCGGGTGTAGGCAAGGCGGCTAGCAGCCTGTTGGACTTTGGTCGTCGATAGCGAGAAACGGCCCCAGCGAGGCCAGTTTTTGCCAGATTTGCCGCCGCATAGCCCGGCTATGGGGCAAAAAGCCGGTGAAAAATGGGCCGCTGCGGTCATTTCGCAGCCGACGATTCCAAAATCCGACAGGCTGCTAGCCTCCCGCCAATCGCATTTCCGCCGCGGCCAGGGTTTCCGGCCCCCCCCGCAGAATAAGGATGTCGCCGGTTTCCAGGTAGGTTTCCGGCGTGAATTCAAAGCCGTGGGCGCCACGGCGGCGGAGGTTGACGACGGTCGCTCCAAGGCTTTCCAGATCGAGTTCGGCCAGTGTTTTGCCTTGATCGCCGAGGCGGGCGTCAACCAGGATGGAGCTCAGTCGCTCGCCGCCGGTTTCGTCGTCGAGTTCGTCGGTGAGGCCGCGAAAGTAGCCACGCATGGCGCCGTAACGCGCCTCGCGGGTCTGGCGGATGCGTTTGAGCACACGTGCGAGTGGGACTCCTGCCATGAGTAAAGTTTGCGAGCCGAGCATGAGCGCGCCTTCCATGACTTCCGGCACCACTTCGGCGGCGCCGGCATCGCGCAGGGCGTCGAGGTCACTGTCGTCGACGGTGCGCACGATCACTGGCGCATCCGGTTTCAGCCGCTGCACGGCGGCGAGCACCTTGTGCGCGGAGGGGGTGTGGGCGAAGCTGACCACCACCGCGCGGGCGCGGTGCACCCCCGCCGCCATCAACACTTCGACGCGCGAGGCATCTCCGAACACCACCCGGTCGCCGGCCTGGGCGGCGGCGCGCACCCGGCGCGGATCGTCGTCGAGGGCGATGAAGGGCACGTTTTCCGATTCCAGCAGGCGCGCCAGGCTCTGCCCGCTGCGGCCGTAGCCACACACGATGACATGCTTCTGGATGCCGAAGGCGCGCGCGGCGATTTCATGCACGCCACGCGCCTGCTCCACCCAGGCGCCGCCTTCCAGGCGCTTGGCCAGAAGGTTGCCGTACAGCACCAGGAGCGGCGCGATCAGCATGGAGAGCACCATCGCGGCGAGCACGGTCTGATGCAACTCGGCGCTGATCAGACCGTTGCCAAGGGTGAGCGTCAGCAGCACAAAACCGAATTCGCCAGCTTGCGCGAGACCCAGGCCAACTCGCAGCAGGACCGGCCAGGCGCGGACATAAAGCCCGGCTAATAAAGCCACCAGCAGCAGCTTGCCGACGACCAGCGCCAGCAGGATGCTGAGCACTTCGCCCCAGTGCCGCGCGACCACGCCGAGGTCGAGCATCAGGCCGATGGAAACGAAGAACAGCCCCATGAGTACATCGCGGAAAGGACGGATGTCGGCTTCCACCTGGTAGCGGTATTCGGTTTCCGCGATCAGCACCCCGGCGAGGAAGGCGCCCAGGGCCAGGGAGAGACCGGCGCGGTCGGTGACATAGGCCAGCCCGAGGGTGACCAGCAATACGTTGAGCATGAACAGTTCGGCGGACTTGTGGCTCGCCACCCACTGGAACCACGGGCGCATCAGGCGTTGCCCGATGACCAGGATGACTACCAGCACCAGGGCGGCTTTCAGGCTGGCGTGGAGCAGCGCGACAGCCAGGCTGGCGCTCTGCGCCAGGGCGGGGATGAAGATGATGAGCGGCGCCACGGCGAGATCCTGGAACAGCAATACGCCGAGAATCAGGCGACCGTGTTCGCTGCCCAGTTCGTCGCGCTCGGACAGCAGTTTGCTGACGATGGCGGTGGAAGACATGGCGAGCACGCCGCCCAGGGCCAGACCTTGCTCCCACGGCAAGGCGAACAGCAACCCCAGGGCCATGACGATGAACATGGTGATGATGACTTGCAGGCCACCCAGTCCGAACACCGCCTGGCGCATGGTGTTCAGGCGCGCGAGAGAGAATTCCAGGCCGATCGAGAACATCAGGAACACCACCCCGAACTCGGCCAGGTGGCTGGCCGGCGACGCGTGAGCCAGGCGCGGCAGAAAGGGCGCCATGCCAGCGCCGATCAGCACATACCCGAGCAGCGCCGGAAGCCCAAGGGCTTTCAGCCACGCGACGGCGATAACGCCGCTGGCGAGCAGAATCAGAGTGAGTTCGAGGGTGCTGGGCATGGAGCGGGCTAGGGGTACAAGGCTATACTCGCGGCCCATTATGACATCCCCCACCGCCAGCCCTTCCGACCTCCTCCAGCTTGCCCGCCGCACGCTGGAAATCGAGGCCACCGCCGTCAGCCACTTGCAGGATCGCCTGGATCAATCCTTCCTCGACGCGGTCACCCTGATCCTGCAATGCCAGGGTCGCGTGGTGGTGTCGGGCATGGGCAAATCCGGCCATATCGGCGGCAAGATCGCCGCCACGCTGGCCAGCACCGGCACCCCCGCCTTCTTCATGCACCCGGCCGAAGCCAGCCACGGCGACCTCGGCATGATCACCGGGCAAGATGTGGTCATCGTTTTGTCCAACTCCGGAGAGAGCGCGGAAATCGCCGCCATCGTGCCGCTGATCAAGCGACGCGGGGCCCGCTTGATCAGCATGACCGGCAATCCCGATTCCACCCTGGCGCGCGAGGCGGATATCCATCTCGACGCCAGCGTCGCGCAGGAAGCCTGCCCGCATAACCTGGCGCCCACCGCCAGTACCACGGCGGCGCTGGCGATGGGTGACGCGCTGGCGGTGGCGGTGCTGTTCGCGCGCGGTTTCACGGCGGAGGATTTCGCCCGCACCCACCCGGGCGGCGCCCTCGGCCGGCGCTTGCTGGTGCATGTGCGCGACCTCATGCACAAGGATGCCGACCTGCCGGTGGTGAAGGCGAACGCCAGTCTGAAGGAAGCCCTGCTGGAAATGACCCGCAAGAGCCTGGGCATGACGGCCGTCACCGATGACGCTGGCCGTTTGCTCGGCATCTTTACCGACGGCGACCTGCGCCGCCTGCTGGACAACGATGTGGATGTGCGCGGCGTGGTGATCACCGAGGTCATGAAACGCGACCCGCGCACCATTGCTGAAGATGCGCTGGCGGTGGAGGCGGTGCAAATGATGGAAACATTCAAGATCAACGGCCTTTTTGCCGTCAACGCGGCAGGACAACTTAGTGGCGCGCTCAACATGCATGACCTTCTCCGCGCGGGCGTGGTATGAGCCAGCAAGACATTGAAGAATGGGGAATTCAGGAACGAGCCCGTGCCGTGCGCATGATCGCCTTCGACGTGGACGGGGTACTCACCGATGGCAGCCTGATCTACGGCGACGACGGCCAGGAATACAAAGCGTTCAACTCGCGCGACGGCCACGGCATCAAGATGCTGCGAGCCAGCGGCGTCGAGACCGCCATCATCACCGGGCGCAGCTCTCAGGTGGTGCTGTTGCGAGCACGCAATCTGGGCATCGCGCATCTCTTCCAGGGTGCCGACGACAAGCTGGGCGCCTTTGAAAAACTGCTCGCCAGCATGAATCTTGCCCCCGAACAGATCGCCTACATGGGTGACGATCTGGTGGATCTGCCGGTATTGCGCCGTTGCGGCCTGGCCATCAGCGTGCCTGACGCGCCAGACGCGGTGAAGGCACGCTGCCATTACGTCACCCATACCGGCGCCGGACGCGGCGCCGCGCGCGAAGCCTGCGAACTGATCCTGCGCGCCCAGGGCACCTGGGCCGCGCAACTGGCGCTCTACGATCGATGACCAGCGGCCATCATGTGAACTGGCTGCCGCTCGCATTGGCGGCCTTGGTCGCGTTGCTGAGCCTTTGGTTGAATCAGTTGGCCGAACGCCCGCAAGCGCAGGACAACGCCGGCTTCGCCCATGATCCCGACTATCGCGTCGAGCATTTCAACGCACAGACCTTCGACATCGCGGGAAGGCCACGGTACCGCCTCACCGCCGAGCGCATGATTCACTACATGGACGACGACACCAGCGAACTGGTTCAGCCGCAATTTCATCTGACCACCGCCGGGCAGGCGCCGATCGCCATCAGCGCCCGCCGCGGCCTGATTTTCGGCGACCGCGACAGCGTGCACTTTCTCGGCAATGTCCAGGCCAATCGTGGCGCCATGCCGGGGCAGGCCGCTTTCAGCCTGACTGGCGAACACCTGCGCGTGGTGCCCGATGCGGGCATCCTGAATAGCGACAAACCGGTCACTCTACATTTGGGAAAGTCGGTCATCCACGCGGGTGGCCTATACGCGGATGAGCACAATAAGCGGCTGGAACTCACCGGCGGCGTTCGAGGCCTTTATGAAAAAACACGCTGAAACCCTTTTTCTCTTCCTGCTGCTCGCCACCAGCCTGCCCACTTGGGCGGAGAAGGCCGACAAGGACAAGCCGGTCAACCTGGAGTCGGACAACGCGCGCGTCGACGACGCCCAGAAACTCGCGATTTATGAAGGCCATGTGGTGCTCACCCAGGGCACGCTGCTGATCACCGCCGACCGCATCGACGTACGCCAGGACGAGCGGGGTTTCTCCAGCGGCACAGCGACGGGAAAGCCGGTGTATTTCCGCCAGAAAATGGATGGCAAAGAGGACTATGCCGAAGGCTGGGCCAGCCATCTGGAGTATGACGGACACGCCGAGAAACTGAAGCTGACCGGCCAGGCACGCCTGAAACGGGGCGAGGATGATCTGCGCGGCAACCTCATCACCTACGATGGCAAGACCGAGTTTTTCCAGGCCCAGGGCAGCATCAGCGGCAGCCCGGGACGGGTGCACGCGGTGATTCGCCCAAGGAACGGCAACCCGGCGGCGGCCGCTAAACCATGAGCCAGCCGGTGTCAAAATCGGTGCTCAAAGCGGAAAACCTCACCAAGCGCTACAAATCGCGCCGGGTGGTGAACGATGTTTCGATCCAGGTGGAGAGCGGCGAGGTGGTCGGGCTGCTCGGCCCCAACGGGGCCGGCAAGACCACCTGCTTTTACCTGTTGGTGGGATTGATCAGCGCGGATAGCGGCCGCATCAGCCTGGATGCGGCCGATCTCACCCGTCTTCCGGTCTATCGCCGCGCCCGCCTGGGGCTTTCCTATCTACCGCAGGAGCCCTCCATCTTCCGCCGCATGAGCGTGGCCGATAACATCGCCGCCATGCTGGAACTCAAGGGCTATGACGACGCCGAGGCTGATACCCGTATGGAAAGCCTGCTCGAAGACCTCCACCTGACCCGGCTGCGCGATGCCAACGCCGCCAGCCTGTCCGGCGGCGAGCGGCGGCGCCTGGAAATCGCGCGCGCATTGGCCACCTCGCCGCGCTTCATTCTGCTGGACGAACCGTTCGCCGGCATCGACCCGATTTCGGTGATGGACATCCAGAAAATCGTGCGTTTTCTCACCAATCGCGACATCGGGGTATTGATCACCGACCACAACGTGCGCGAGACGCTGGGCATCTGCGACCGCGCCTACATTCTCAATCAGGGCGAGGTTCTGGCGGCCGGAGTGCCCGATGAAATCATTTACAATGAAAGCGTTCGCCAGGTTTACCTGGGAGAGCACTTCCGGCTCTGACCCCTCCCTTCTCGATTTATCCCCACAGCCACCTCAATGCCGCTTCACGCATGAAGCAGAGCCTCCAGCTCAAGCTGCATCAGCAGCTTACCCTGACCCCCCAACTCCAGCAGTCGATCCGACTGTTGCAGCTTTCGACCTTGGAACTGGGCCAGGAAATCTCGCAGATGTTGCAGGACAACCCCCTGCTGGAACGCCTGGACGGCGAAGACAGCTTTGACGGCCCCTCAGGCGATACCCCCGCCGATGAAACGGCGCGCCAGGAACGCGACGATGTCTACGAAGAAATGGCCTGGGGTGACCGCGCGGTAGGGCCGGCCCCGGATGAGGACGAGGACGAACATGGCTTCCAGCAAGCCGAATCCACCAACCTGCGCCAGCATCTGGCTGAACAACTCGGCCTGACCGCGCTCACCCACCGCGACAGCCAGTTGGTCGCCTTCCTGATCGAAGCGCTCGGCGACGACGGCTACCTCACCGCCTCACTGGAAGAACTCGCCGAGCTATTGCCGGCGGAACTGGAAGTGGACCCGGTCGAGCTGCATACCGCGCTCGGCCTGCTGCAAAGCTTCGATCCCGTCGGCGTCGGTGCGCGTGATCTGGGTGAGTGCCTATGGCTGCAACTGAACGCCTTTCCGAAAAACACGCCCCACCTCGAAGCCGCGAAAACCCTGGTGCGCGAACATCTCACCCTGCTGGCCGACCGCGAATACGGCAAGCTGAAGAAGCTGCTCGAGCTCGACGACCACGACTTCATGCAGTTGCGCCAGCTCATCACTTCGCTGGAGCCGCGCCCGGGCGCCGTTTATACCCAGACGGATACACGCTATGTGGTGCCAGATGTGTTCGTGAAAAAAGTGAAGGGATTGTGGGTGGTCAACCTCAACCCGAGCGCCATGCCCAAACTGCGCATCAATGAAATGTATGCCGGCATACTGCGCAACAACCGCGAGGGCGGCGCCTCACTGTCCACCCAGTTGCAGGAAGCTCGCTGGCTGATCAAGAACGTGCAGCAGCGGTTCGAAACCATCCTGAAAGTCTCGCAGGCCATCGTCGACCGCCAGCGCATGTTCTTCGAACACGGCGCGGTGGCCATGCGCCCACTCACCCTCAAGGAAATTGCCGATACTGTGGAACTGCATGAATCCACCATCTCGCGCGTGACCACCCAGAAGTTCATGATGACCCCGCGCGGGCTCTTCGAATTCAAGTATTTCTTTGGCAGCTCGCTGGCCACCGAGGAAGGCGGCGCCGCCTCCAGCACCGCCATGCGCGCGCTGCTCAAACAGTTCATCGACGCGGAGAATCGCGCCAATCCACTCTCGGACAACGCCCTGTCCGAGCTGCTGGGCAAACAGGGCTTTGTTGTCGCCCGGCGTACCGTCGCCAAATATCGGGAGTTGCTTAACATTCCTCCCGCCAACCAGCGCAAGTCGATGTGACCTGCGCAAAATCACCCACAAACCAGAAAAGGAGCAGTCAATGAACCTCACCATCACCGGCCATCGCCTGGATGTGACCCCCGCCATTCGGGGTTATGTGGAAGACAAGATGGGCCGCGTCACCCGGCATTTCGACCAGGTGATCGACGTTTCCGTCATTCTTTCGGTGGATAAACTCCAGCACAAAGCGGAAGCCAACGTGCATGTGCCCGGCCGCGACATCTATGTGGAATCCATCGACGCCGACATGTATGCCGCCCTCGACGCGCTAACCGACAAGCTCGATCGTCAAATCGTCAAGCACAAGGAAAAAGCCGGCAACGTGCATCGCGAGTCCGGTGGCGTCAAAGGCCAGAGTAGCGAAGCAGAAGCCGAATAAACCTCCGACGGAATGAAAAATGGGAACCTCGCCGCAGGTCGGATTGCGGCTTTATCGCACCCTGGGCCCTCCAGGTTTCCGGTGGCCTTCGGCAACCTGGCCTAAGCCAGCCGCGATGTTCCGTGCGCCTATCGCAGTAACCGTTTTCATCCGTCGGCGCCTTTTCAAGGCCTAGAAATGAACTTGATAGCCCCCCTGCTCACGCTCGCCAATGTTCAGGCCGAGTGCGAAACGACCAGCAAAAAGCGCCTGTTCGAACAAGCCGCCCAGCTTGTTCAGGCCAGCCAGGGCGTTACCGCCAGCGAGGTATTCGAAAGCCTGTTCGCGCGCGAGAAACTCGGCTCCACGGCGCTCGGCTACGGCATCGCCATCCCTCATGGCCGCATCAAGCACCTGAAAGAAGCCGCCTGTGCTTTTCTCCGTCTGAAAACCTCCATCGATTTCGATGCGCCCGATGGCCAACCGGTCGATCTGGTGTTCGTGTTGCTCGCCCCCGCCGCCGCCGCCGATGTGCATTTGCAGATCCTTGGCGAGCTGGCCGCCATGTTCTCGGACGAAACTTTCCGCGCCCGTCTGCGTGCCGCCCCCGACGCCACCACCCTGCATCGCCTGATTACCGAATGGACACCCTGAACGAACCCATCACCCCGCACCCCATCACGGTCGCGGAGCTATTTCGCCAGGCCGGGGAGCGCTTGCAACTGTCCTGGGTCGCCGGCCGCAGTGGCGGCGCCAAGGTTCTCGACTCGGACACCATCCAGAAACCCACGCTGGCCCTGATGGGGCATCTGAATTACGTCCATCCCAACCGCGTTCAGGTCATGGGTTGTGCCGAAATGGACTACCTGCGCGGCCTCTCGCCCTCGGACCTGGCGCTCTCCATCACCAACCTGTTCTCCACTGAGCTGGCCGCCCTGGTGGTCGCCAATGGCGAGTCGGTGCCAGATGGCATGATCGCCGCCGCCGAGCGCAGCGCCACCCCTTTGTTCACCTCGACCGAGCAAAGCCCGGCCCTGATGCGCCTGTTGTCGCACATCATGGCCCAAGCGTTGGCGCCCTCCACGATCATGCATGGCGTGTTTCTGGAAGTCTCCGGGGTCGGCGTATTGATCACCGGCGACCCCGCCGTGGGCAAGAGCGAACTGGCGCTGGAATTGATCTCGCGCGGCCACCGCCTGGTGGCGGACGATGTCCTGGAAGTATTCGCCGTCTCGCCCGATACCCTGGAAGGCCGCTGCCCCGTGCTGTTGCAGGACTTCATGGAAGTCCGCGGCCTGGGCGTGCTCAACATCCGCCGCCTGTTTGGCGAAACCGCCGTCAAACACAAGAAAAACCTCAAACTCATCATTCATCTGAGTCCGGCCGACACCGGGAAAAACCCGTGGCAGGAAATCGACCGTCTCAACATGGCCGCCGGCAGCCGCGTCATCCTCGGCATCGAAGTCGCGGAAGTGCGAATCCCGGTCGCCGTCGGCCGCAACCTGGCGGTTCTGGTCGAAGTCGCGGTGCGCAACCACACCCTGAAAATGCGCGGCATCCAATCTTCGGAAGAGTTCGCTGATCGCCAGCGCATCGCCATCGCGGCGTCAGAGTAGAGAGCCGGATTGGCGCGGTAATCAGCCACAAAAAATGTAGCGCCCGATAGACCACTCAGAACAGCGCTGCCGCCCCGCAATTAGGATCATTATCAGCGGCGCGCCAGAGGCCGGTACTGGCGTCATAGCAGCGTTGTGCCGAGGGCGAACCGCCGCCACCGTCATAATTGCTGAAACGAAACTGACCGCTGTCGGCACGGCCGTCGTCGATCTTGCGGTCGATATCCGCCAGCACTTTGGCGGGTATCAGGTTGCCGGTTTTCAGATTGAGTCGAGGTGAGGCCCCGGCGTTGGCGAACTGGTTGTCATACTGGAGCTGCAGATTGGCGTTGTAAGGGTTGCGCGGCCATTCGCCGTTGCGGTCGGGCAAGCTGCCCTCGGCGCGGTAGTTGCCGGCGATCAGATTGGCGTGCGAGAGGTGTACCCATAACAATAGGCTTTCCCGCGCTTGCGGGGTGTCGCGGACCACGCCATCGCCATTACCGCCCACTTGGGGTGAAGTGATGCCGGAAAGATTGGCATACGCCAGGCTGCCCGGGTAATCGCCGGGGGCGGCGCGGTATTTGTCCTGAAAAGCGTAATAGGCGGCCTTGATGCTATCGAGTTGCGAAATAATGTTGCGCGCGCGGGCGCTCTCGATCAATTCCTGGCCTTTCAGCACGCCCCCCAGCAGCAGGCCGATCACCACCAGCACGATGGCGAGTTCAATCAGGGTAAAGCCGCGCGGTTCACGCATCATGGGCAGTGGGCGGGGAGAATGACGTGCCGCATCCTGGACCCAGGGGCGGCTGGCGTTTTCCGGATTAGCGGTGGTTTTCATGCCGGTACGCTTGCATGCAATAAACGGGCCTTGATGTGATGCGATTAAAATCAATCGATTGGAGTCATTCTTCGGGGAGACTCTGGCGAAGCTTCGACAGGCCTGTCAGTCTGAACCCGATGGCCCAGCGGGAATGGCCGGCAGTTTATCGCATTCATCCCCGCTCAACTTTGTTTGCAATTGGCCGATAACCTTCGCCATGTCCAGCGCGAACACGCCTTTCCTCAGCGAATCCCCGCAAGTCATCACCGATATGGCGCCATTGCGTTTGCAGCACTATGGCAACCGAATCCTGGCCCTGATGTTGCTGCTTCTACATGCCGCGTTTGTCTGGGGACAGGATGACTTGTGGGGGCAGGCCGTGGTGTTGGCGCATTACGGCGCATTCCTTCTCTGGCAACCGTTTTTCAGTGGCCAGCAACGCTTGCCCTGGCATCGCACCCTCGGGGTGTTGCTGGTGGGCGCCTCTCTGGCGGGGCTGCATAACGTCTGGGTGGCCGCGCTCTGGTGCGTGATGCTGGCCGGTCTGCTGGGTGCGGTGGCGGTCACGCTGCCGTCCGTGCGCGAACGGCTCGGCTTATGGTCGGCGGTGCTCTACCTGCTGCTGCTGCTGTTCGTCTGGTTGCTGCCGCAGTGTTATGGGCTGCCGGTGCGCCAAGTCAGCCAGGTTGTCTTTTGGCGTGACGGCCTGCTCCTGCTGCCGCTGGCGGCGGCGCTGTTTCCTTCCCCCCGTCTCAGCCGGGGCGGCTTGGCCGTGGATTTGCTATACGCCCTCATGTTCGTGCTAATCATCGGGGTGCTGGCTTTGGGCAGTTATGTCGCCATGCATCTCCGCCAGAGCGATTACGCCAGTAGCCTGCTCCTCAGTACGAGTACCCTCGCCGCGACCTTGCTGATATTCGCCTGGTTGTGGCAACCGCGTGGCGGATCATCCGGCCTGCGCAACCTGTTTTCCCGCTACGTGCTGTCTCTCGGGCTGCCGCTGGAAGAGTGGTTGAAGCAGCTATCCGATGCCGCCGAACAACAGCCCGAGCCGGATGTTTTCCTGCGTAGCGCAATGGCGGGGTTTACCCATCTACCCTGGTCCACCGGAGTCACCTGGCGAACACCGGATTGCAACGGTTCTTTGGGGCAAAAGAGCCGGTATGCCACTTCGTTCACCCACCTGGAAGTGGAGGTGACGTTCTATACGGAAACGCAGGTCAATCCCGCTTTTGCCCTGCATTTGCGCTTGTTGACCGAGATCATCGGCTACTTCTACGCGGCCAAGACGCGCGAGCGTGCCATGCGCGCCAATGCTTATACCCAGGCGATTTTCGAAACCGGATCGCGCCTGACCCATGACGTGAAGAACCTTCTGCAATCGCTGAAAACGCTCTGTTCCGCCGCCGAGCACAGCCTGCCCGAGCAGGCCATGTCGCTGCAAAGCCTGATGCAGCGGCAGTTGCCGCAAATGGCGAAACGCCTGGAAATCACCCTGGACAAGCTGAAAGCGCCAGAAAAGGCACTCGACACCAATCAGATTCAGGCGCGCGAATGGTGGCGGATATTGAAGGCGCGTTATGCGCGCGAAGAATTGCGTTTCAACATGGACGAGCCCAATGCCACGGTCTGGCTGCCACAGGAATTGTTCGACAGCGTCGCCGACAACCTGGTGCAGAACGCGCTGCGCAAGCGCGTGGGGCAGCCGGATGTGGCGGTCCGGGTCGAACTGGAAACGCAGCCCACGCCTTGCCTGACGGTGTGCGATTCCGGCGAAGCCGTGCCGCCTGAAGTCAAAGACAAGTTGTTCCACGCCCCGGTGTCGACCTATGACGGCCTCGGCATCGGCCTGTATCAGGCCACCAAGCAAGCCGCAAGCCTGGGTTACCGGCTGGAACTGAGCAGCAACCGGGAAGGCGAGGTTTGCTTCAGCCTGATGAAGGGGGAGGCGTAGGA
>Ga0210027_1000203_pt1 | contig 64738 bp, 72 predicted proteins | sample CryGeymeta201510_FD_183978 | JGI IMG/M metagenome (GOLD analysis project Ga0210027, IMG submission 183978) | Groundwater microbial communities from Crystal Geyser aquifers in Utah, USA - Crystal Geyser metaG 2015-10 (SPAdes) (version 2) | ecosystem: Environmental > Aquatic > Deep subsurface >...
TTCTGATGATAAGGAATTCACAAATTATTTGAAGATTATGATAGGTGTTCTCGGGTTTGTTACAGGATTAAGGGATTTGCTGAGGCTGGTGTTGCTGGTTTAAAAAGAAAAAGGATTTCTTTCTTTAATTGTTATTCCATATCTACTCATTAAATCAGTTGAAAATCTTCTATAAGCTTCCCTTCCATATAAATCATTTGCAAGAAGTAAAATTTTGGAAATAGCATCCAGATTAAATGAATCCCAATTTTCATAAACAAATCTATATAAACTTTCAGGACTTTTTGGGTCAATTCCGCATCTTATGAGATTTTCTGTTTCAAATTTATCTTTTGCAGTGGTTAACATTAGTTCAAATTCGCCATATCCTAAATTTGTACGAGCAACTGCTGTCATATCAGGTGTATCATATTTAGCTCTGGCAGTTCCTATTACCTTTAATTCTACGCCACTATGTAAGTTATCATCATACAATTCAAGTCCTAGTTCATCCAAGGATTGTCTTCCGAATGCATCAGATATTTCTTCACCTAATCTAACATATCCAACAGGAAATACGGCTAATTTTCCTTGATCCGTCCCTGTTTCACGACCTCTTCTATGAAGAAGTAGAAAATCCCCATATTCATCTTTACCTAATACTAGTATTCCAACATTCAGTGGTGCTATTAAATCATTAAATCCTTCTAGATCAACTCTAATTTCTTCAACATCATGATCCAAATATGGTCTATCGGCTCCCCGTTTCATTAATAGAGAACTTCTATAATCCGTTCTATTAACTCTTACCACCCTTCCATCTTCTGATAAACCTGTTAGGTTGGGTGAGATTCCATTTCTATATCTTGGACTCCACAATTCAGACACTATATCGTCAAAATAATCTGGAAAATTTAAAGGTTTTTGTACATCAGTATGATCACCAGCTGTATCAGAATGTAAAATATTTGCTGTGTTAGTCGATTCAGTCCTTATTTCTTTTGGATCCAAACCTTCATATAAACCTAAGATAGTAATATCTGGGATCATAACCTCTATAATCGTGATGTAGAATAGCTCGGTGGATAATAATAAATAGAACCCAAGAATTTTCAGGTTAGATATAGGTAAAATCCAAGAAAACTCAACTTTGCGACTTCTAAACTCTTATTGTATTAAAATACCAAAAAACTCAAAGTCCCCCGTATGTTTCTACACCACGCTCTATAATCATAGTAAACTACTTAAACATCACTTCCCCTTAATCTCAACATTGCTCAGAACAAAATTACCAGCAGTAGCCTCAAAGGTAACAGTATTATTTCCCCTGTCAACATAGTCCTTGTTGATGTCGATTTTCTTGGTCTGTCCGATTGAATAGGACTGGAATACTTCGGCTGGGTGCTTATTTCCTGCAGTGTCTGTTATCGTAACCATCAGGTTGCCCTTGTAGTCAGTGTCGCTGATATAGAAGCTTATTGTTCCATCGAGGTTGTCATTCCAGGAATTGCCAACAGTAAAGCCAAAAGACTTGGATTTTGTCGCAGACTCTTCCCTTATTATGCTTACAACAGCATCCCCGATGTCATAACTCGCTCCGCTTTCTGCACTGAAAGAAATTGAGTTAAGGCCTCTTGTCAGTCCGACATCATACTGGCTAAAAGATTGGTGAAAGTCTAAATTCGGTTGACCGCTAAAAATCCTGCGGCTGTTTATGGATATGATCATGTCACCGTCGCCTGAATAATCTTTAAGCTTGAAGGATACTTCCGCAGACCTAAAATTATTCAATTCATCAGGATAAACCTGGAATTCTTCTGTTTTTGCAAGGTTTCCATAAAAACTCGCGCCGAACTCAACCCTATCAATCTTGTAATATGGCGTCACCCAGAATTTCCATCCAGCCCCAGAAGCACTCACTTCTATAATATTGTAGTCAGTCAAATCCTCTTTTTGCAATGGTATTTCTATCTTCCCAGCAGTAACCCTTTGGTTGAAGACTTCTTTCCCATTAACTTTTACTATAAGATTTCCCTGCTGGTTTGTTTCTCTGACATAAACATTCAAGAAGCCTCCAGTAACCACAGACATATCCTGGTCTATTGCTCCGGACATTGAAAATTTCTCCTTGCTGCTAACACTCACATCTCTTTTTGCCTCAAGAACACCAGAGCCGACAGCATAGCTAACCTTAAAGTCGCCTATTGATACCTGCCTAGCCACATCCTTCGGGAACATCCCTATTGAAAACGGCTCGCTGATTATTGTTTGGTTCCCGTTTACACCTTCTTCTCCGGGAACACCCCAGACTACTATCAAAACCCCGATAAATATTAATCCAGCCAATAATACGAATATGAACTCATCCATAATCACACCTTTTGAAAAGACTTTTGTTTTTGAACTAATTATATTTTATTATTTAGGGATTATTAATGAAAATAATTAAGTCTGACTTAAAGCAAGGCTTGCTTACTGTAAAGGTTGAAGTGGAAGAGGATTTATGGCATCTGAAGAATATTGTCGAGATCGGGGATAAAATAAAATCCAGAACCATGAGGAGCCTGTTCATCGAAAGGAACGGCCAGAAAATAAAGACTGGTAAAAAACCTATGATATTAAAACTAGAGCTCGAAAAAATTGAATTCAATGAATCCCTGTTCAGATTAAGGCTCATGGGAAAGATATTGGAAGGCCCTGATGATGTTCAGCTAGGCTCATACCACACAATAGAAATTGGAGTAAACGACATACTCTCAATAATCAAGAAAACCTGGAAAAAATACCAGCTTCAGAAAATCCAGAAATCCCAGAAAAAAACCCCGAAGGTGCTGCTGGCTGTTGTAGACAATAATGAAGCAACTTTTGCTATGATGGGAAGCTCTGGCTTGAAGATAGTCTCCGACCTAAGGAATCAGTATTCCATCCAATATGAAGAAGAGAAAACCCAGGAATTCTACAAGGCTGTTGCCACGGAGATAGAAAGGCTATCATCCCAATCCAAAAAAATAATCCTTGCAGGGCCTGGCTTTGCAAAAGAGCACGTCAAAAAAATAATCCAAAAAAACAACCCTGAAGTCGACGAATTCATTATTCTTGATTCAACATCATCAGCAACAAAATCGGGCATAAGCGAACTCTTGAAAAGAGGAAATCTAGATAAGGTAATCCAGGAAAACGAGATAGCAATTGAAACCAAGCTAGTTGAGGAGTTCTTCTCTCACTTGAAAAAAGATGATGGTTTAGTTGCATACGGGTTTGATTCTGTTAAGGGAGCGGATGATATGGGAGCTATAGAAATCATTCTTGTGTCCGACCAGAAAATCAAGGATTCTAGTGTAGAAAAACTGCTGAATTCTGTCGAGAGCAAAGGAGGCAAAGTTGAGGTTATTTCGACAGCGCATGAGTCAGGTGACCAATTCGACAGGATGGGCGGTTTAGGGGCGATATTGAGGTTTAAATTCTCTTATTAAGGCGTTATTCTTTTGATTGAGTAATATGTGGCATCATTCTCAGAGTCGATTACAGCCCAAATCATCTCTGTTCTAATGTTCTGGGCAAGCCTTACTGCACGGGATAATTCAGGAAAAGAGCAGTTAAATTCTTCTGGTATTGCATGAACAACCCATTTCGTGTGCTCATGAGATTCTTTAGGGCCTTTTTTGACTTTAACACCTCTCTCATACACACGGAAGTCACAACCAAACTTAAACCCAGTCTTAACAACAAAACCCCGCTCACGGAGGTCAGAATAGACAATCAATTTGGCATGAAAATTGCGCTCAGTCTCTTCGGAATATTTCATGAGACCTTGTTTGCTCATTTTCTTGTCGTCTTTTTTGACTTCCAGTTTGTCTTTATTTACCAGATACATCGCTTCTACTAGCGCTAACTCTAATTTATCCTCTAGCTCTTTTCCGTATCCGGCTTCTACCAGTTTTTCAACATCTTCTGATTTTTCGAGTATGAATACTCTTTGTTCGACTAATTCTCCCTTAATCATAATTCTCACTTGTTGTAAAAGTATTTAAGATTTGTGTTTTTGGGGTTAAATTTATTGGAGTTTGATTCTTCCTGCTAATAAATATTTCCTTGAAGATGTCTTACTTGATGGCTATATTTTCATGAAAAACATTTCTTGTTAATTTTCTTTTAACTAAAAAAGGGATACTGTACTAGGCACTGGAGCACCTTCATATTGTGGTAACCAAGGAGGTCTATATAAAAAACCCCTATTAGCTTTTAATAAACCCATTAATTCTCGAGCATAATCAGCAGAAATTATCAATCTAGGGTCTCTATTAACTTCTTGAATAGCTCTTATACAAGCCGCTAACATAGCTTCTCTAGTATCTCTTATTTCTTGTATACCAAACACTACTGGAGGACTTTCTGTAGGATAAATTTCTGAATAGGCATACCCTAGTGCCCCTTCGACATATAAAGGCACCGGAAGTCCTCGACTATTTCTTATTTTTGTTAAAAACTCATTTTGTGAAATTTGTACCATTCTATCAAGTAAAATATTGACACTAATTTATTTAAATTCAATTAAAACCCCCAGGAACTCAAATTTCCCTAAAAAATATTCTACTAACCAAACTTTAGAAAAAAATCATGGGACGGATGTGATTTGAACACATGACACCACGGTCTTCAGCCGTGTGCTCTCCCAGGCTGAGCTACCGTCCCACAATTACTAATTATTATCCACTTAACTTCTTAAATTATCCCTCTTTTGAAAAAACCAGCCTCGTCTTTACCAATCTTCCGTATATTTCCAAATCCACTCCAAACCTATACCTGAAGCCTTCCTCGATTATAAAGATAAAATTGCCTAAGAAAAACCTTAAGCCAGTTTTGACATCCCTCTTCTCCGAGTAATGAACTTTGACAGGGACTTGCTTTATTTTTAGTTTATTTTCAACTGCTTTTGCCAGCATCACATTATCAATAATATATCCGCCATAGCTGCCTTTAGAAATGATTTTCATGGCTTTTCTGTTCATTCCAATATAGCCGCAGTTGCTGTCGAATAAATCCACCCCGAAAAGAATATTAAAGGCCTTTCTCCATAGAAAGTTGGCAACTCTATGCCTGACAGGAACATCCCTTTTCCATCGTCTAAATCCAGTCACATAATCATTCCCTTGCTTCAATGCTTTAACCAGTCTAGGCGCATCTTCGGGGTCATACTGCGAGTCGGCATCAATAAGAATAGCATATTCTATGTTTGGATGATTTTTTAGAACTTCTTTGAACCCTGTTACTAAAGCCTCACCTTTGCCTTTATTGGCTTTATGCCTGATAACTATCGCTCCATTCCTTCTAGCGATCTCTCCTGTCCTGTCTTTAGAGCAATCATCCACAACTATAATCCTAGCCTCAAGGGATTTCTTTAATCTTACTATGACTTCTTCTATATTTTTTTCTTCATTGTAGGCGGGAATTATAACTCCAACATCCGTTCCCATAAGAAATAATTCAGGTTTTAAAATTATTAAATGTCTAATCTAATAATTGGTCTACATAAAATCCATCCCTATATACGACATCAGTTTCACATTGCCCAGTTGCAGAGATTCTCCATCTCGACTCTTCTGGTAGGAAATCTGGAAATAATACTGTCAAATCCCGCACACACCCATTTATTCTAGCCTCTCCAACCCTCTGATCTTCTGTTCCTAAATTTCTTACAGAAACTAATGTATACCCTGCTAATAATTCTCTTAATTCGACTGGTGTAAATGTCTCCCCACGGATCGCATTATATAGTCTCATATTTGAATTATCGACCATGATTTTTAATGGCGGGTAAAATTTATAAAACCCACGCTTTTCGAAATATTCTATCTTTTTCAGAGTTTACGGAAAATTTTCCTTCAACTACACCCCAAATTTATTACTTTGCAAATTTTAAATTTTATTAATCCCATGAAAAAGAATATAAACATATAAAGAAAGTTTTAAGAAAGGTGCAATAATTGAAAAAAATCTTTGATGTATTCAAGCTTCAAAGCGAGAATAAGGTGGAAAGGCTGGAAGGCTTCTGCATACTTTCTATTTTTGCGGGTGCAGGCATCCTAAGCTTGGGGATAGGTTTAAGTATTTTAAATCCAAAAGGGATTTCTGCGATATTAGCCATGTTAGGGAGTGTTTTGGCATTCCTTTCGACTTTGGCATTGATAATTGTTTGGCTCATAAAAGAATGGAAGAGTGAATAGATGGCAAGAATACATGCAAGAAAAAGAGGCAAGTCCAGCTCAAAAAGGCCTGTTGGGAAAGGTTCTCCCAGATGGGTCAAGTACAAGAAACAGGAAGTTGAGAAATTGATAGTCAAATATGCAAAAGAAGACAAATCCTCCTCTGAAATAGGCATGATATTGAGAGACCAATTCGGGATACCTCTCACAAAAAGAGTGACAGGAAAAGGCATGACTAAAATTATGAAAGAGAATAATGTTTACCCCAAGTTCCGTGAAGATATATTCAACCTTTTCAAGCAGGCTATGAACCTAAGAGAGCATCTCGCCAAAAACAAAAAAGATTATACATCTAAGCGCGGGCTAGAATTACTGGAATCAAAAATAAGAAGGCTTGGAAAATATTATGTCAAGAAAAAGATTCTGCCTGAAAACTGGAAATATGAACCAGAAAAAGTCAAATTATTGATACAGCAAAAGTGATGAAATGGCGAAAAAACTCAAAGGAAAGGAATGGTATAAGCTTTTAGCGCCTGATATCTTTGGCAAGAAGCTCCTCGGGGAGACGCCAGTCGGCGATCCGGAGTACTTGAAAAACCGCGTGGTTTCAGCTTCACTCATTACTTTGATGAACGACCCGAGCAAATACTATTTCAAATTCAATTTCAAGGTAACAGATGTCAAGGAAAAATCTGCATTAACAGAATTCTGGGGGTTTGAATGCCTCAGGGATTATATTTCAAGAATGGTCAGGCACGGCGTCTTAAGGATAGATAATGTAGCTGACATCTCAACAAATGATGGAACGAAATTAAGGGTGAAAACCCTCACTTTGACAAGCAAAAAAGCAAAGAAAGAAGTTGAATTGGCTTTAAGGAAGTTTATTAAAGAAAAACTAGAGGAAAAAATTTCAAAGATGAGCCTGGAAAACTTCATTCAAGGCGTCTTGGACGATTCTATAAAAAGGTCTATTATTTCTGAAGGAAGCAAGATTTATCCTATCTACAATTTTGAGATGAGAAAGGTTGAAAGGCTTGGGTAGAGGGTTTTAAATATCTAAGCTCCAAAAGAAAAGCATGCCTTACGATTATTCAGTCACTCAAAGGGAAACTAATATGGGATTTTCTGAAAAACCATTACAAAGAGTAAGATATTATTTTGTAAGAACCCCTGATGGTTCTTATAGAGGTCTTTTTGCCGACGGTTTAGAGTTAGAAGGCTATAGACCGCTTGAGGAACTGGCTTCTGTTTTAGGTATCAGAAAAGAAGATTTACCTTCAATGTGGGAAACAAAAATTGTTCAAGGAACCAACCCGCCACTTAGAGAATAAAAATCACTAAATCTATTTCAAAAATTTTGAGATGAGAAAGGTTGAAAGGCTTGGGTAAGAGAGTTTTAAATATCTAAGCTCCAAAAGAAAAACATATGACTTACGCATATAGAATTAGATATAATCCTGCTTACGGTGAAAATACATTTTTAAGGAAAGGATATTTAGTGTGGTTAGTGTGGGGCGAGAATGGTAATTTCTTAGATGTTTATTCTGATCAAGGAGTTGGAGGATGCACATCTATTGAAAATATGCTCCTTACTTTAGGCATCAATCTGGAAGATTTGCCGACCGATGGAGAAAAAATCGTTTTTGGGACCAATCCACCACCAGAACAAAACCAATTATTATAGTTCAGCCAAACACTTTCAATCCAATCAGGTTGATCACAAGCAAAGCATAAGTCACAGCCGACAGCACTTTTATCATCTTCTTCGCAAGATCTTTCTTTTTGGTTATTTTCTCGAATATGCCCTCCCAAATAACGCCTCCATCAAAAGGCAGGAAAGGAAGAAGATTTGCAACAGCAATGCTGATATCAAGCATAAAAATCCAGCCTAGAAGGCCAGAAACCCAGGAATAAACTATTAGAGATTTGGATGGGTCTCCTAGAGGGCTAAACCCATTTTTGTATTCCAATTTTGTAGAAACCCTGGAAATGCCTATAAAAGAATAAGAGGAATTATCAGGGTTTTCAATAGTTTTAATATCATATTCGCCCTCTGTTGTAGCAACTCTTATAACCTCGCCTGGATTAACCTTTTTCATCACATCAGAGAGATCTACCAGATCCTTTATTCTTTGGCCGTTTATTTCCGTGATCATACCTTTTAAGCCAACACCAGCAGCGGGCGTGTCAGGCATAGTGCCCTCAAAAATCACACCAATTCCCTGGTATAAAATCGATCCGAGAAAATTCCAGAGAAGAACCAATAAAATCAAAAATATACCCACACAAATGTTTGCAACACTGCCAACAGAGGCAACCCTTATTCTTGTGATAGGCCTGCTATTTTTAAATTGCTTTTCATCAGGCTCTACAAAACCACCGGGAAATATAAGAAAGAGAATAAGGCCTGTTGATTTGATCTTGATCTTTTCAACCGCAAACAAGAACCCATGAAAAAGCTCGTGCGGTATTAGAATAACAAACAACCCGATAACCCAGTACCAGAGAGGCACAAAGAAGACAACCTTCTCAACGCCTGCGCTCACTTCCCCAGGAAAGACTTTCGGCAGGACTAGCCTTACAGCAGATTGAAACCTCAGAAGATATAAGAAGCCAAACACAGACAGTAGGATTGCAAGTACTACAGCAACATTGCCGAAAATATTAAAGAATTTCTTGTGGCTGTTCGCAAAATTCTTTATCCTATCCCTGCCTCTTTCAGTTCTCCTGATGAACATCAATCCGAACTCTATGTTTTTTCTGTCTATGATTATAAGGGCTGCAATTATCCCGAAGAATAATCCTATTGACAAGAGCTCGAAATCCATTTAATCACAACTACTTTAGGAATTGATTAATAAATTATTAAAAGGCAAGAGAGAAATTATATTTGATAAAATGGCAACTGAATATATATCAAGGGCTTGGAAAATATATAAGAAGAATTATCTCAGCTTTATCGCTTCAGAATTAGTTATGGGATTGATACCTGGGCTGCTCTTCTTCTTGGGTTTTATGGTATTTTTTGTCTCAGTCTTGCCTAGTGTTGATTGGAGCTTGATAATTAACACAGCAGATGAAGCCATTTTAAGGCAGTATTTTACGCAGTTGTTTAGGAACCCTAACTTTCTCGGATCTGTTATGGTCGGGTTTTTAGGCATGGCGGTGTTTGTTATTATAGGATTTATAGTCGCGCTTTATTTGAGCATAGGGCAGGTTGGAATGGCATACGAGTCTTTAGGAGGCAAAACTAAATTAAGAACGCTTTTCAATGTATCCGGGAGGCTTGGGTTTAGATGGGTATTAACCGGGCTTTTATGGCTTCTCATTATCCTGATTTCTATTATCCCTGTAATAATTATTGGCGTTTTCACCCTAGGCCTTGGGTTTCTTGCTCTGTTCCTTCTTATCCCTATAGTGTCTTTGATGCAGCCTGCTATGGTAGTTGACGATGCCTCGCCAATCGGCTGCTTTAAAAAAGCATGGCATGCGGGAAAAAAGAATTATTTGAATTTGTTCGCCTTGTGGCTGATTTATTTTGCGATTTCTGCAGGGATTAGTTTTTTCGGGGCTATTTTTTCATACATTCCTTTCTTTGGCTGGCTATTTCAATTGGGCGCTAACCTCTTTTTATGGCTTGTTGTATGTCCTATGATGCTGATATCTTTTGTTGACTATTACGCGAGAAATAGGTCCGGGGCTAGGAAATAAAGTCTATTCTTTTGTTGGAATAGTGCAGGGGGGTGACCAGTCTACATCTGAAATCCCGCTCAAGACGAAGGAGAAATAACTTTTGATTTGGTAAATAGTTTTTAGTCTTATAAGTCTGATTTTTTTGTAGGTGTTTTTCTCGGGTTTTTAGAAGGTTTTTTCGGGGGTGATTTTTGAGAGGGGATTGATTCAGAATCTCCGAACCACCTAGGATAGAGGACTGAAGACGAAGGTATAATGTTCACTAATTCAATACAGAACTGTTCCTCATCTCTTACTGATAATTTTCATCAACAGTTAATTTTTCTCGGTGAATCAAGGCTTTAGTACCCTTTCAAGTCTAAACAAATCCCCTTTCAGGAAACCATTGTCATGAGACTCTTATCAAACTAGCAAATTTGTGTTCAGATTCTGCAAGCAGAATTACCAACCTTTTGAATGGAACTAGGATTTTCATTGATTTCCAAAGGTTGTATAGGACCAGTGTAAAAAGAAAGAAGAAGTACCTAACCTTCTCCTTCACTGATTTTGTATCTATGTTTGCCCTGTCACAGACTTGAAATCCGTTTTCTATATCCCATCTTTTTTTGTATATCTGGATATACCTGAACAAGCCTATGTTGATATTGGTTACAAAAACCCAGTTAATTTTGTCATCCTTGATTATCACTAATGTGGTTTTTGCTTTGCCTATGGTAAAACCCTCTATTTTCAGAAATGTTCCCTTCATTCTGACAAGAATGTCCTTGATATTTTCATGCTTGATGCACAACCCAAGGTATCCTATCCCCTTTTCTTCCAACAAATCGATAGTTTTTGAATTTTTTGTCAGTCCTCTGTCTAGCAGCAAAATATCGATCTTTATTCTCATCTTCCTAATCCTTTCAAGCATCTCCTCGACTAATACTTCGCTCAAGTAAAGAACTGGCACTGGTATGGAATCCAAGAATACCTTTCTGTCTCCTATAAGGATGCTTGCGCACAAAAACATGAAGCAGCCTGTGCATCCTTTCTTTGGCTTGTATTCGTGTATGAATCTTGTGTTGCTGTTTATATCACCGTAGAATGGATCATAAGTGAAGTCTAGAATGACAATGCCTCTTGACAGATTGAGTTTCTTTCTTGAGGTTTCCACTCTGTCGAGAAATGACAAATGCATTCTGAATGTTTCTGTTTCTTCTATGTAGATATGTGTTATATCAGCGCTTGGTGTCTTCCCTCTTATATCGACATTTTCCAGGTATGCGTCATGGCCTGATGCTTTCAGCAGAAACTTTGTGTGGCAAGTTGCTGTATATTCTGTATCGGCTGGTAATTTAACTGCAGAATTCACAAATTTTACTAGTTCTGACATTAGCATGAAAGAACTATGGGCTCTGGGAGCTTATTGCTCTCACGCCCATTCTAATTTCTGGACTTCATTCGGAGATTCTGTTTGAGTCTAAATGACTCATAAAGTTGTTTTTTAGGGAATTAAAGAAAAATTAAGAGAAAAGGAAAAAATCAATCATTCTACTAATTTTCTTAATGGGTTTCTTGAATCTGTTCCTGCAAGAACTTGGTCTCTAACCTCATTCCAATATGGAACTGAAGGGTTAGCAAGTCTTCTTCTGAAAGCGTCATAATCTGAAGGGTCTATGAATACCGCACCTTGTGAACCTGCTTGTTGTGGGTCAGATGTTAAAAACAATCCTTTTGAACCCCAATGAACATCAAATTGTCTTAATTGTTCAAGTTGTGTAGGGTCATAACATCCACGAACAGCAGCAACTAGTGGTCTTAATACTCTATCTTCAAATTTAGGGAAATATTCACTTGGTCCTTCTGAAAAAGTTCTATTTGTATATCTGTCTTCACCTTCGTAGTGTCCCCATAAACCTCTTTCGTCGGTTCTATAAGGATAACCACTTCCAGGTTGTAAGGGATTTCCTAATTCGTGGGAAAATCCAAAAGGAACTACACAAATCTTTACAACATCAGCAGCCAATTGGGGTGATACTTTGGTTCCAGTCATATTTTTCACTATTCTATAGTAGTATAATTACTATATAAACATTTCATTTATTCAACCTATACTTTCTACAATATAGATTTTTGATAAAATACTCAAAAATTCTGAACTCTTGAACTAATTCAAGAGTTTCCAAAATAATATCTCCAGATTACGAGTTGGGTCTTAATAATGTTTCACTATACCCAAAATCCAAAAAATTCTGAAGATTATAGGTCAGTACTCCCTGATACAACAAGGATGCAGGGGGTGAGATTCGAACTCACGGACCGACTAACGGACAGGATCTCCCAAGTGGCTTTCTTAAGTTTCGCATTCTGAGTTTCGCATTCGAATGAATCCTGCGCCTTTGACCAGACTTGGCAACCCCTGCGTCTAGTTAATATTATAGGATTAGTTATTTTAATCTTGCCACATCAGTGCCAAAATCTTTCAACTTTTCCTGAAGGACTTCAAAACTCTTTTTTACAACATCTTCAGCGCTTAACCCACAAGCCGTTTCAACTATAAAGGTGTATTTGTCTTTTTTCGGGCTGGCTTCATACCCAACTACCGCGCCTTGCCATTTAGCGTGGACTTTTCCTAATCCTAGCTCCGCAGTCGCTTCAAACTCCAACTCCTGGTTATCCATCAATTCGACAATCGGTATCTTGCCGTAGATTGGCTTGACTTCCTTGTCAGATGATTTAAGATCCTCGGAATATACCATGCAAGGGCCTTTCTTTTTTAACGCTAGCATGACCTGGCATCTGCTGCATCCTTTGCCGTCGCATTTGCACTCATCTTTCATCCCATACAATTTAGAATTGAAAACTAACGGTATCAGGCCAAGGCGGCTTGCGATTATTTCATCCCAGATGATCGAATCGTTCTTGTGGAAGTCGACCCACTCTATAGCCATTGTCGGGATCTCAGAAAGCATTATTCTCCTTAATTCTCCTGCTAATCCAGGTGTTAATCCTTCTACTTCAAATTCTATTCTTTCGTTGGATTTTTTCAAGATTTTTACTTTCAATATATCACCAAATGCTATTATTTTTAGTTTATTAAAGTTTAAGTTTGTTTCTCTTTTTGTTTTTAGTTTTGGAGTTAATGAATTTAATAGACTTTAAAGGTTTTATTTCATCCCAATAAAGGATTATTTAGATTCATTTTTGTTAAATATGGTATAATATAATCTATTTTACAGAAAAATTAACTTTTCAAGCACTAAAAGATTTTTTTAAGTATAAAATAACTTATCTATTTTTTTCGTCCTATTAGAGGTTTTATTTTGACATAAATAACATATCTACTACCTCCTTATTAGAATTCATTCCAACATTGGTTGCGAAAAGCATCTAATACCGCTTGTTAAAATTGTTTTTGGTGATAGACTTGGGATACCTGATGACTTGAGGGATGTGAACCAAAAAGAATTCCGGAATGTTTTTGAAATAATCAGAAATAAAACTAACGATTTTACAGAGATTAGACCTGAATTATTTTTGGAGAATCCACAGTTTTTGATAATTTTAAGATGTTGTTTGGGTCTATCGCAAAGAGATCTAAACAATAAGTTGGACAAAGGTAAACAATTTGTGAGGCATTTTGAAGCGGGTAGGCAAGGATTTAAAATAATTTCTAATAGAATTTTGGTTTCGGAATTTTTTGAGAGAGAATTTTTGAGAAAAAATAAGATAGAAATAGATGATGTAATTAAGAATTGGAGAGAATGTAGAAATGCAAGAAACAAGTTCTTCATTGAATTTCCAAAACCAAAATTTAAATTGAAGAGAATTTTTGAAATGACCGAAAAGGATTTCATTTTTCAATTTAATTTACTGAAAAAGGAAACAAAAAATTTTACATCATTTGATCCCAACATAATAGTAAGAAACCCAAGATTTTTGGTGGTTTTTAGGGTTATTTTTGGAATGAATATCAATAAATTCAGTTCATTATTGAAAATCGCTTCTAGACATATCAGAAAATGGGAGTCGTTTGAGTTTAGAATGATGCCAGAAAGTGCAATATCGATAATGATTGATATAGAAGAATTGTTTAAAGAGATTGAACTCATGGGGAATGTTGATTTGAAAAAAACTCTGAAAAACTTTAAAAAATTCAGTTTTTTCGAACCAGATGAGTTAATAGTTAAAAAAATATTAGAATCTAATAATATCCCCTTCAATATCCATTCTTTTGTACGTGGTTTCAGAAAAGAGTTTAATGTAGATTTCAGTGTTCCTAATTCAGATAACCCAAGTTTTGTAATTGAGGTAACTAGTTTCTTAACAAAGAGATTTTCGGATATTGAAAGAAGATTGTTTTTTGTGGATCACAGATTCCAGCTATTAAAAATAGAAAATCCAAATTTGATGACGATATTTGCTATAAAATGTAGAAAAGATAAGGAATTCATGGTGAAGAACATAATTAGAAAGTCAGTAGTTAATTCGGATTTTTGTTTTGTTAACGATTTTAGTAGGATACCAAATATTATAAAAATCTAGTTTAATGTATATAAATTAATAACTAGACCCTTCTTCCACGGCGACCTCCTTTTTTGCGAGTTGAGTCCGTTGGAGTCGGAGTTGTATCTTCTATTAACCCTATTTTTAGGCCTGCCCTCGCTAATGCACGGATAGCAGGTTGCGCACCCTTACCTGGTGCTTTCTTGTGATGCCCGCCTTTACCTCTCACTCTTATATTGACGCCAATTATACCTTTTTCCATTGCTTCTTCTGCAGCCTTGCTGGAAGCTTTCAAAGCAGGAAATGCATCACCCTTTTCCCTATCCTTGGAAGTCATCTGGCCTCCAGAGTATTTGGCAATAGTTTCTGAGCATGTAATGTCCGTGATATGAATGATAGTATTATTAACACTTGAGAAAATATGTGCAACGCCCCAGGAACCTTCCTTAAGTCCCCTAAGCTCATACTTTTTCTGAATCGGTTTTCTCTTTATTTCTTTCACCAATTACTCACCTTTTTTCTCGACAGGTTCTGGTTGCTCTTTCGGCTTTGCTTCTTGAACTTCGGCTGGCTTTTCTTTCTTTGGAATATCACTTTCTATTTTGGGTTTTTCTTCTGGTTCAGCCTTAGATTTTGGCTTCTCTATTTTTTCAAATGTAAACTTCCCATAATATTCGATTTTTCCTTCCAGATCCCTAGGTACAAGATAGCTTGGGAATACAGTTCTTCTTTCATCAATAGCAATATGCCCATGGGTTATCAATTGGCGGGATTGCGTGGCTGTATTTGCAAGGCCTTTTTCAAGGACTATTGTCTGCAACCTCCTGTTAAGGATGTTATCTATTTTCAACCCAAGAACAGAACCTAAATCAACGTCTCTCTTTTCAATTATGCCCATTTTATAAAGATAATCTAAAAGTATTTTTTCACCATTTTTATCGTCTTTTGCCTCGATAACTCTGGCCCTGTGCCTGTAATTTCTGAGGATGGACTCAACTTTCCATATTTCTCTCTTTCTTCTTAAGCCGTATTTCTGCAAAAGTTTTTTTTCTTGATCTATTCTCTCTTTATCCCATGGTCTTAATGGCTTTTTAATGATGCTTCTCATCTTTCTCATTTAATCACTCTTTCTTCTTGGTAGGCTGCTGTTTTTTCCTTACGACACCAACGCTGCGGCCTTTTCTGAATGAACTTCTAGTTCTCTGGCCTCTTACAGGCTGTCCGAGCATATGCCTGACGCCTTTATAACTCTTCAGTCTTATCTCTGCTTTTATATCCTGCTGATGAGTAAACGGGAGGTCAGGACCTGTTATATGAATATTTTTCCCTGATTCCGGATCTTTTTTTCTGTTGAACATCCATTCAGGAATCCCAGCTTTTGTCGGGTCTTTTAATATTTCTTCTATTTTTTTGATATCTTGATCTGTTAGTGTTCCGACTTTTTTATTCCTTTCAAAGCTGCCTATTTTACAAATAGCATTAGCCAAGTTTGCGCCTACACCTTTTATCCCCTGGAGCGAGACGTATAGGTTTCTTTCCCCTTTCATGTCTGAGCCGAGTATTCTCACTATTCCCCTCAGCTCTTGCTTGGGTTGTTTTTGATTTTGTATTTTTTCCATATAACTCTCACATTTATTTTAAAGTAAATGTTTTTAAAGCTTATAATCCCGCATGTTTTTTTAATTCCTTACACTATTCTTTTTAAGAGATTTATTAAATAAAAAAGGAGTAATTTGGATTATGCCAATAAAATTTAGAGAGGAATTTAAGACAGTTGGTTTCTTTTATGTAATGACAGGAATTTATTGGGTTTCTATTGGTTTTATGGCAGCATACTGGACACTATATTTTGTTGATCTAGGTTTAAACTATTCTTCAATTGCACTTGTTTTCTTGATGTACCCGATATCATCTTTAATTTTTGAAATACCTACTGGTGCGATTGCTGACGTTTTTGGTAGAAAAATATCTGTTTTTCTATCTTATTTAATTACTGGGCTAGCTTTTGTGGGTATACTACTAAGTGGATCAAACTTACCTCTATTGATGTTATTTTATTTTATAGCTGGGATTTCTTTTACTCTTGAAACAGGTGCTTTAGAGGCTTGGTTTGTTGACACAATTAAACATAAGAAAAAATCAGAACAATTGCACAGATTTTTTGGTAGGTGGGGTGGCATTTCATCCTTAGGGTTTGTAATTGGTCCATTTTTAGGTGGTATTCTTGTGAGATATGGATTTGATAAGGCTTTTTGGGCAACATCAATTGGTATGATAATTTTGGCATTTTTTGTCCTTATTTTCGGCAAAGAAGATTATTTTGAAAGAAAAGATGTTAAAATCAGAAAGGTATTGATAGAAACCGTTAAAACAGGTAAAAGAGGATTTAAACATGCTTTTAGCCACCCAATAATATTTACATTAACAGTGATCATGACTTTGTTAACATTCGCTACTACGATTTCTTATAATTCTTATCAACCTTATGTCGTTCAAGTTGGTTTACCCCCACAATTCTTGGGTTTTGCATTGTCTATTGCTGGCTTCATCACCATATTTAGTTTGAATTATAGTCAGAAAATAGTAAAGTTTGTTGGGGGAAACAAGTCCTCATTGGCATTGTTTACTTTTTTATTTGGAATAGCAATTTTAGGGATTGGATTTGCGAAATATTTGCCTGTATTATTTTTAAGTATGATTGCATATACTTCAATTGGAGAATTTGCTGCAAGTACAGCCCCAGCTTTCAGGGAACTTTTCAATAAGTTCGTTCCGTCTAAAATAAGAGCAACTGTTCTTTCTGTAAACTCATTTAATATGAAAATTGGGGAAATTTTTGGTCTAGTTGCTTTTGGTCTAATTTCTGATTATTTGGATTTAAAAGTAGGAATTATTTTATCAGGTTTTGTAATCACATTAATTTCATTAATTTACTTGAAGATTAAGAACCATCAAGATTCTGTATAATTATTTCAATGGACCGATGGGGATTTGAACCCCAAGCCTCTTCCAGATTGGTAAATTATTGCCAAGGAAGCGATTTCGGCATTCTTGATCTACCGTTGATCTATCGGCCCTCTAAATCCTTTTCAAATTCTTTCAAGTTATAATAAAATTTATCCACATATAAGTCAATTAACTTTTTAACAATTTTCCTTTTTATTTCTCTCTTTGGAGAAATTATTATACCTATTGTTTTTACTGGCGAAACTAGCAATAATTTAGCAATTAAACAGTTTCCTAATATACTTCCTATATGCCTTTTAGATATAAAAATAGCGGTATTTTTTTCTTTCATAAAATTGTCGGAGACTATATAAGTATTATAAACCGTCCTTAAGGCTCTTTTTCCACCAGTCTTAATACCATTTTTTTTAAGGATATTATCCACGCTTTGTTCAAAAGAATCAAATTTTCTGTTAATTTCTATCTTGACTCCCGATTTCATACGACTTTTATTCTTTTGTATAATCGACCTGCAAAAGTTATCAATATTTTTAAGATCATATGAATTTTTTTCTATAATTTCTTGCTTGGTTTTTATTGACCATTCTAAATCGGTAAATATAGGTATTATATCGTTGTCTATCATCCATAAACAACCGTCACAGTGGAAATACCTTTGGTATGGAGTTTTGAATCGAGTTGTTAGAAAGAATGGAACTTTAAGACCGTTTTTTTCCAGTACTCTCTTTTTTTCCAGAATATTCGCTAATTCAAAAAACGTTACACTTCTATTTTTTCTTGATCCTAGTATTTCTTCGACAGCTATAATCTTTTGTTTTTTGATATAAACACAATCTAAATTAACATCATATAATGTCATGTGGGTTTTGAATTTAATCGAAGGAAATAGTTTCTTGTTGATATGGATTACAGCTCTTTCAATCTCGTTTACTTTACCCGATTCAGCTCCTTTAAGTCCAATCTTCGTGAAAAAGTCCTTCCCAAATCTTTCTATTATTGTTTTCGTTTTCCTTTGATGAAACTTCGGATCCCTATTAATTATTTCAATATAATTCTTCCATCTTTTTCTCTGAATTTCAGAATACATTTTTGGCTGGTTTCTCTTCATTGTTTTATGCCAATTTAAAAAACCACCAGATGCGAGAGATGCTTCTAGAAGTTGTTTATTAAAACCTTCCACCCCCCATTTTTCAATTCTTGCCTCTACACTCTTTTTTCCACCTTTTGACCTTCCCCAATTTTTATCAAGTATTTTCATATTTTTGAACAAGTAATATTTTTCTTCTGGAATCAGTTTAACAATTTTTCCTAAGAAATCACCATCTATACTACTTTTACCCTTTCTCCATTTCTTTAAGGTAGAAATGCTAATGTCCATTTTTTCGCAAAAATCACTCCACTTATTTACTTTCATCGATACTTTAGATAGCCACAATAACTCTCTTGTTTGTTCCGATGATATTATTACTCTTTTATTACTTATTTTATCCAGTATTTCCTTTCTCCCAAACGAACTAGTGATACTCATAATAGAGAATAGACTTCCCTCTATTTAATATTAACTCTTAAGATGAAAAAAGAACTATTAAATCTAGTGTGCCTTCTCTTTCCTGTAGTCTTCAGTCCACTTGAATTTCTTTGGATTTCTGCCCATGCTCCAGTTCTTCTCGCATTTTCCAGAGCAAAAATAATATATCTTGTTCACATTAGTTACAAACATTTTCCCTGTCCCTGTCTTTAAAGTTTTCCCGCAAAAAGAGCATTTCGACATCTACTTCCTCTCCATTCTGCTTGAAAATTCCATTTCTGTTTCCCTGAGCATCAATATATCCTTGACTCTGACTGGACCGAAAATATTCCTTATCAGAACTTTTCCTTTATCCTTCCCTTCTAATACCCTGCATCTGGCCTGCATTACTCCACGTACACCTGTTCTACCTAATAGTTCAACTACTTCTGCGGGAACCGCTTCTTCTGGTATTTAATCACCTTTCTTTAAGTCTTGCAATTTTTTGAGTATTTCTTCTAGATTGGATTTGCCTTCCCCTGACTCTACTATTGTTGCTGCGGCTGTTCCTACATTTATTCCAGTTGATCTCCCTAATTCCTCTTTAGAAGGAACGTGTACGTAAGGAATTTTTTTCTCTTTGCACAAGACTGGCAAATGCATGGTTATTTCTGGCGGCTGGACATCTCCTGCTATCACTACTAGTTTTGCTTCCCCTCTTTCTATGCTTTTTGTCGTCTCATTTGTCCCTTTTCTGATTTTTCCAGTGTTTTTTGCTAGCTCAAGGGTTTGTAAAACCTTGTCTGAAATCTCTTTTGGAACCTCAAATTTAGTCATCAAATCACACCTCCTATTCGGATCGATTCTTCCTTCATTATTTTGTTAACAAGTGTAGAATTTAAAGATTTATAAGTATTTCATTTGTGTGTAAAGTAGAATTTCATTCCCCTTTTGTCATCCAATCTAACAAAACCAAATCTTTGGAATTGAATAATATCATCTACTTTTAAGCTAATGACTTCTGGCTCGGCTATTCCTTTTTTCTCGCTCCCATCATTCATGACTACACTAACTTCAATATTATCTTCAGAAACCCACTGAATCTTTGGCATTTCTTGAATGATTTCATTCCCAGCATACTCAACATTTTTTTCAAGTTCAATGTTGAACAACCCAATTAGCCTCACTTTTTTTCCTTTGTATTTTTCATAGTCATCTTTCGAGATAAAAATCTTGCTTGTATTAACAGGAATTGTCCTGCTGCCTCTTTCTGGATGGTCTGGATGCAAGTATTCTTTTGCTTGAGTTATTTTTGGGGATTCATTGACTTTGATTTCAAAAGGATCGAATACTGCAAAGTAGCGGTTTGCAATTGGCTCGATTGCTCTTCGGTTAAAACTTTCAAATTTGTCCCATGTTATTGTGGATTCAGTTTTTGTTAAGCCGGTTGCAAGGAGGAAATCTCGAATAGCTTCTGGTTGAAATCCCCGCCTTTTTAGTGCCATGAGTGTTGTCAGTCTAGGGTCATCCCATCCAAGCAACTCTTTCGATTCGATTAACTCTCTTATTTTTCTCCCGGAAGATTCAACTCCCTCAAGATTAAATCTAGCTATCTCATCAATATAAGTCACTGGAAAGCCGAGTGTTTTTTGGATGAAATTTTGCAACTCTTTTCTTGCTTCGAATTCTTTTGATCTTATTCTATGAGTAACACCTTCCCATGAATCCATAAGTGTTGTTCCGAAGTCGTACATGGGCCAGACCCGATATTTATTCCTAGTCCTAACATGCGGTCTGTCTATTATTCTCATTATTGATGGGTCACGCATAGCTGCATTTTTGTGTTGCATGGATATCTTTAGCCGGACTGATACCTCGCCTTCTTGTATTTCTCCTGATAACATTTTTTTCCAATCGCCGAGATTTTCTTGGGTTTGTTTGTCTCTGCACATGCATTCAGTCATATTTTTTCTATGTTCTTTGATTTGTTCTGACTTGCAGAAACAGGCATAAGCCTTGTTTTCTTTGATTAATTCTTCTGTTGCTTCATAATATTTTTTCATGTGATCAGTAATGTAGTCTAGCTTATCCCATTCTATTCCGAGCCATTTTAATCCTTCAAGAATAGCATCATAGTATTCTTGTTTTGCTAGCTCAGGATTAGTATCCTCAAACCTTAGAATGAATTTACCATCATACTTTTTTGCATAAAGATAGTTTATTAATGCTGCTTTGGCATGCCCAATGTGCGGATACTTGGAAGGTTCTGGGGGAAAGGCAGTCACGACTTTTCCTTTATCGGCATTAGGCAATTCCGGCAATTCATGCTTATATTCTTTTGGTTTTTTCTCTAATTTTAACCCCATTTCATCGAGTTTTTTTTGCTGTTTTTTTAACCCCCAAGAATTGACTTCTTTTATTGTCTGGCTGATTGCTTCCATTGTTTTTTTCATGTCTTTCTTTAGTTCAGGGTTCTCTGCTAGGACTTTGCCTACTACCGCTCCAATATCCGCTTTTCCACTGTACTGGATTGCATTCAATAATGTATGTTTTAGTATAATGTCTTTCATAATGATTCATTTAGGATGAGAAAAGATAAAGAATTAACACATTCGATTTTCTTCGGCTATTATTTTTTATAGTCCAAAAAATCAATATTATTTTAAATGAATAACGAGGTGGACTAATGGACAGATTATTGATAGCATTGTTTATAGTTTTATTGATAGTGACACCTATCTTATCCCAAGAAGAAGTGCAAACACAAGCAAGAATTAAGTCAATAGGCTCGCTTAGCAAAGGGATAGCAGTATCACCAGACAACCCATTGGAATTCAGAATGGTTAAAGCAGGCGTAGCAAGAGCGATAGTTGCAACAGGAGCGGAAGAGAAAGAATTTAACGTCGGAGTTTTTGTGATGGACGAAGTTAAATACAGGCTAAAAAACGTTGTGATAGAAGAGGGAAAATTAGCAGCAGACATATACTCAATCTCTGGCGATAAAGTGAGCGACCAGCCAGTAGGGTCTTTAAGCCTCACATCGTTCATGAATCAGGATATGAAAATGGAAGTGTGGGCTGGGACTCTTGACCTTAGCGGAACTTTCAACTTGTACATGGTCGAAGCCCCGAGGTCAATTCAACCTTTAGAGCTTAACGAAAAGGTAAAAGACTACTGTAGCGAAAATCCAGAAAATGAAAAATGCAAGCAGGGGGCTGGTGATTATTGCAAGAATAATCCGGACGATGAAAAATGCAAAGAATTATTCAGGGATTACTGCCAAGATAACATGGATGACACAAGATGCAGGAATGCTTTGAAGGATTGGTGCAATGATAACCAGAATTCAGAAAAATGCAGGGAATTCATAGTCACAACAACAAAGGAATTCTGCAAGGAAAATCTTAATTCAGAAAAATGCGTGAAAATCAAAAAAGCAATCCAAAATTTTGATACAATAGCCAAAAAGGTCGAAGAAAGAAGGGTTGCTATAAATGCAGTCAAGAACCAGAATCAAGACTCTAATATAGTAAAAGAGCGTGTTAATCAAGGGCAGAAAACAACTACTACCCAAATAGCAACAGAAACAACTGTTCCAACAGAAACTACGGTAAATGCAAATCCGGATGTAGTTGATGGAGCAAATAATCCAAACGAAGGCCAGAATGCTGGTGCAGGAGTGTGAGTGATCCGTGAAATTAATGTTAGTAGGATTGATGCTAGTATTGCTAATGGTTTATTTCTCTGGTTGCACAAAAACAGCTGATACCCAAAAAACACCAGAAAATCAAGCCTATGATGCAATTGACAATGAATTAGACCAAGCAGTTGACAACATGGACACATCAGATATCGAGAATAGTTTATTGGACTAGTTTTTTCTTTTTATTTTATTATTATGCTCCCGTAGCCTACAACACTGTTTTTATCTCCAATCACGTCCCCAGATGTAGCGTATTTCAACAACTCACCTTTTTTAGAGCCAAGCTTCTTAGCAGCGACCATGCAAACAGCAATCCCGCCAAACCCGCAAACACTCACATCTCTCTCTTGAACCCTGCTGAAAAATTCTTCCTCGTCTAATCCAACAATACTTTCAATTACCCATTTGTCGATTTGATAAGCATATTCATATGGGACATAATGCGAGAAATCAGACGATGCAATAACAATCCAGTCATCTTTCTGTTTTTTGATTACATCAGCAATAGCTTCGCCTAAGATTCTGCATTCTTCAAGGAAATCACGACTGGGATAATCATTGCTGATAGCGATCGGGACAAAACTAAAATCATTGCCAAAGCGATATTGCAGAAAAGGAAGTTGGACTTCGATTGAATGTTCTGGCTGGTGAGAGATTGGGTCATTTTTTAGCAAAGGGCATTTCATCAGTTGTTCTGCAACTTTTTTATTCACTTTCACTCCGCCTAAAGGAGTTTTCCACTCTCCTGATCCCATCGCGTATTTATTCCCTATAGGATGGTGGTTGGACCCGAGAATAATATAGTTGGCTTTTTTGATTCTTGAGTAAACATGGGCGGCAATTGGGCCTGAGTAAAGGTATCCTGCGTGAGGGGCAACACATGCTTTGAAGCTTTGCTCTTGAATTTTTTCCTTCCCTAAACCTCGAGTAAAACAACCTTTGATTTGTTTTTTCAATCTCTCGGGGTCTATCTCATAAAACATTCCTGCTACTGCTGGCGGGCGGATCATGGTTTCACCTTCTTGTAGATCCAAAATATTGAGCATGAAATCAAGTATGAAATAATTAGCCAATAAATAATGCTTGAAATTTCTATTTCGTTGCTGTCAACAGGCCAATGTTCTATATAATTATGTGTCTGCGAAAATAGCGGAGCGGGTAACCATAAGATTGGGTTCAATTTATAAAGAAGCAATCCACCAACCGGTCTCATATACTCTGGAATATATTTGTAAGGATCTTCGTAGACTCTTCCTAATTTAAAAGACAAGAAGGCCAATAATGCGAACATGATAAGAAATAATATAATTTTCTTTACATTGGGTTTCAAAAATTCTTTTACATTCATATCAAACACCTAATTTCTCCTTCTCAAAATACTTTCTCAAAAATACAGCGAATTCCTTATCCTTTAACATCTCGCTTATTTTTTCATTCTCAAATACTTCAAAACTCTCTACAATCTCGCTCGCAATATAATTTGGCAGGCCTTTTGATTTCAGGATTTTTTCTTTGTCGCTTAGAGTATCTTTTAATTTCCCAAGCGCGGATTTCCACTTTCTTTTGATTTCCACTCTCCACGCATTTTCTCGAATATAAGGCCCGTTTATTGCAACGCTTTCATATTTCTTGATGAAATCCCTTGAGTTTTCTTCCTTCCAAACATAAGGGCCAACTTTCTCATTGATTAGAGGGAGTCTGCTAATTTCCATTTCCAGAATTATTGCGCAGGAATCTTTTTCATTCGACCAGCAATCGCTTCTATGCACAGTGAATTCGTATTCATGAAGTATTCCTTCCAGCCTTTTGGTTGCTCTTCTCAACTGCGGCCAGAGAATGTCTGGCACAACATCAGGCTTTCCAAACTTAACGAGCAGCAATTCCGTCCCGCGGTTTTGCATCTGCAGCTCTAGCTCTTTTTTTGTCAGTGGCTGAATGGGTTTTTTGAAGAACATTTCTGCATCCGGCTCTTTTAGGAATTGTTTTGCGATTTTTTTGAATTTGTAGAAGTTTTCTGGTGATATCGCTGCGGCAGCATTTCTATTCTTATCCACGGGGTCAATGATTATGAGTATTTCCTCTTTGAATTTTTTCCTTAGTTTTTTGTAATCCTTTTCATCCCAGTATTTCTCCACGTCAATGATTTCTTCTGGTTTCCAGTCGTTGATAGCTCTTAGAACGCTTTCAAACCTGCCATAGTTAATGATAAGTAATTCACAAATGTAGCCTGAGAATCCTTCAGTCTTTGTATCCGCCCCGTAGATTTCGTTTGCTTTTAGAAAGGCTTTCAGCAACCTGACATCATCTGACAGTTGCCTAGGCAGCTTCTTGTCTAGGTATTTTACATGGAAAGGTGTCCTGTCGACTGCTGACTGTATTTCCTCTCCAGACTTCACCTCATAACAAGGGACTATATCCACATCAACATCGCCTATGCTGCCTCTGACATATGGATGCTGGGCATATTCTATTCTCCAAGTCCCTCCTAATACTTCAATCACATTTTTTCCGATTTTCAGTCCATACTCCTCAAGGCTTTCTTCTGATAGGTCTTTTGGGAATATTATGAACACGTCGAATTCATTCTTTGATGGGAGCCATGTGTCTCTTGTCAATGACCCTGCGATGATAGCTCTTCCCCGGAACTTTGACATTTTTTCATTGGTCACTTCGAGTATCTTCTTGCTAAGCTCGTTGAATTTTTTTCTTTGGTCTAATGTCGGCCTGATTTTCTTTAGGACGTCATTCAGTATTTCTCTCATTTTTTGGGATGTCATAATTAATTATTGTTAGTTTTTGTATAAAGAGTTTTATTGATCAAATGCATCTTCAAACCAAGCCCAAATAAACCATAGATAAATGCCAGAAAACAGTTACTCAGGGGCGAGTTCCTTTATATCCAATATTTTGTCAACGCGGAAAACCCTCATTCCTTGCCTTTCAGAACAGAAGCCTTCAACTCCAAAATAGGGCTTTCCCATATATTCCATCTTGCCGACTGAAATAGGCTCTATAATTCTCTTGGATTTTTCATCCTTTGATTTCAAGTATACAATATCAAGCTTTGATTTATTTTTAATGGCGTTTTGAATGATTTTCATTTTTTTATCAAGGGAGCATCTTTTATCAGACAGCTTGTACTGGTATTTTGTAATAAAATTGACGATCTTCCAGTCCATGAAGATATGCCTTTTCTGTATCGGTTTTTTCAGCACAATCCCATCCAAGCTAATGCATCTGCTCAAAGCAACATAAACCTGGCCGGAAGTGAAAGTTCCGCTGCCTATATCTATGACAACCCTGTCAAATGTTTTTCCTTGGCTTTTGTGTATGGTGATGGCCCACGCAAGTTTTATAGGATATTGGGTGAAGGATCCGATTGCCCTTGAGTCCAACATGCTGGTGTCATTATTATAATAGAGTTCTGATACCTTCCATGTATATGGGGCCACATTTACTTTATCCCCGTTCAGAACTTCCACAATAATTGAATCATTTTCTTTCGCATCTTTTTCAATGCCAATTATTTTCCCGACAGTGCCGTTTACCCATCTGCCGTTAGGATCATTATTTACAAGCATTATTTGCGAGTTAACCTTAAGCTTCAGGCTGATTTCAGTCGGGAGATAGTGTTTTTCGAAATTGCCTTTTATTTTTCCTTCGTAGCTGAGAAGCGGGCTTCTTATTTTGGACAACTCCCCTTCGTTTATTTCCGCAGACAATTTGTTTGTCGTGGTTAATTGCATGTAAATGTCTTTCAGATATATCTTAAAGTCCGGCTTGACTCTTTCGTTCACTAATTTCAACTGGCTTTCATCTATGGAATTGTTCCTTATGGAATTCAGGATTCTGATGAATTTCTCATCTTTCTGGCGGTATATCTTTTCCAGCTCTATGAATTCCATTTCAAGGCTGTCGAACACTTTTGCGTCAAAGAAATACTGGCTCTTGTAATGGCTCTTGAATATTTCTTTTTCCTCGCTCCTTACGACTGGCGGCAGCTGATAGAGGTCGCCGAAAAAAATCATCTGGACTCCGCCGAAAGGCTTTCCTGAATCTTTTCCATTGATTCTCAGAAACTTGTCTATGCAGTCAAGCAGGTCTGCCCTCACCATGGAGATTTCGTCTATAACAATAGTTTCGATTCTTCTGTAGATTTCCCCGCCTGAGCCTTTGTATTTCTTTATTGAGCTTAGGTTTACATCTGGCTTGAACCTGAAGAAAGAGTGTATGGTTTGCCCGTCAATGTTGATTGCAGCGACTCCTGTTGGCGCAAGCACGGCCAGCTTCTTATCCGTCAGGCTTCTGAAATAATTAAGAAGAGTTGATTTCCCTGTTCCAGCCTTGCCGGTAATAAAGATATTTTTACTCGTGCTTTCCATTAACCCGAGAGACTCCTTGAACTTGTCGTTTATCTCTATGTTTTTAGGCAACATGCAATTGATAGAAGAATTGTTGCTTGTCAAATAAATAGAATGTTGGTGATTGCGACATCTGAATATTATTTCTCTCTGCAAAAATCTCGTCATTTTAACTCAACCATTAAAATAATAACTCAACTCTAAACATACTCAGCGTTCAAATTTTCTGCTTTTTACTTACCCGCATTTGCTTGAAGGTTGAGAAAATGAAGATTTGTCAAGAGAATATCACTTCTTCTGAATCAATAAGTTTAAATACTATTATGAATATATATTCACTATAAATAATGAATACTAATTCATAATGGAGGTGAAAAATGTGCCAGGAATGGATGGAACAGGACCATTAGGACAAGGACCTCTTACAGGAAGAGGGTTTGGACCTTGTGGTTGTGGAATGCGAAGAGGATTTGGTAAAGGTTACGGAAGAGGTTTTGGATTTAGAAGACAGGTAACTCTAACAAAAGAAGAAGAAAAGAAAATCCTTGAAGCAGAACTTAAAGAAATTGATTTAGAAAAGCAAGAGATAGAGAAAAGACTGAAAGAAATGAAGTGATTGCTTTTCTTTTTTTTGTTTTAGAAATTTTTTAATATGTAAATGAATAGTTATTCATAAGGGTGTGAAAAATGTATGCAAAAGAGGTTGAAAACTCTGACTTAAAGAAAGCGAGACAAAGTGTAATTGAAGAACTGGAAGCGATAAACTGGTATGAAACTAGGATAGAAGAGACAAAAGATACAGAACTGAAGAAAATACTCGAACACAATAAGAACGAAGAAAAGGAACATGCGGCTATGTTGGTCGAATGGATTAGAAAGAAAGACAAGGAACAGGACAAAGCTTTTGAAGAGCATGATTAAGATTGTTATGCTAAAAATCTACGAGGCGTGAAACATGAAATTAGGAATAATAATCTCAACAAACGATGCAGAAACCTGTTGGAATGCATTAAGATATGCTAATTATGGCTTAAAACAGAAATATATTGTTCAAGTCTTCTTGATTGGGAAAGGTGTCGAATATCTTAAAGTAAGTTCCGACGAATTCAATACACAAGAGGAAGCTGAAAAGTTTCAGAACGGGGGCGGAACAATATTTGCCTGCGGAACTTGCGTTAAAGCAAGAGGTGATAAAGATTCAAAATTGTGTCCAATTTCATCTCTTAAAGATTTAGACGATGTTATAATGAAAAGCGACAAAATAGTAACTTTTTAAAAGGTTTAATTATGTCACGACCAAGACTTTGCAGAAGAGTTAGATTAAAACCTAATATAACTTACTTCAAGCCAGCAGGAGTAAGGATGGTTGATTTGCAAGAAACGGTTTTGGCAGTAGACGAATACGAAGCGGTAAGACTGAAGGATTTGGAAGGGCTTGAACAAGAAGAAGCGGCTAAAAAAATGAATATCTCACAACCCACTTTTCATAGATTAGTTTTGTCAGCCAGAAAGAAGATAGCAGATGCGCTAATTAATGGCAAGGCTATAAGAATAGAAGGCGGAAATTATCGAATTTTTAAATCTCGATTTTAATATCTTATTTTCTAAAAATATCCAAAAAACCTCATCATTCTAATTAAACTAATCCCAACTGTTAAAATAATAACCGAAAGGAAACTATACTAAGCGTTCAAATTTCCTGTCTTCGGCTAACCCAAATTTCCTTGAAGAACAGGCTGTGAAAATAAAGATTTCCTGCAGGTAATTTTTAGGAATCAATAGTGACAGTTTATTAAGGTTTCACTCAAAATCTAGGGACCTTTTTGACGGAAGTATAGTGTGGAAAGTATAGGTTAGAGAAAGAGAAAAGTTTAAATAGTAATGTTGTTACTATTAAGTAGTGTTGAGGTGAATATAAATATGCCATCATATAGTTGGGTAGGACAAGACGGATTACAACAAAAAACAGAGGTTGCAAGAGCTCTTGGAACTTTATGTCCATATGCTCAAGCATGTCAAGGAGCTTATGTTACAGATAATCGTATGTTGGCTTCAGATACATTGGACCTAATAACATTAGATTCACCAGGTTCAATTCACTGTAGTGGTGTTAAATATAGATTTGGTTCTGACCCTCAAGTATCTGTTAGACAATGTATTTCAGCTGACCAAGATACTGTGAGTAGAGGAGCTTTTAAGGGAAAACAAACAGTGGAGAGCTTAGCTAGACATAATGTAGCAATGTGTCCAATATATTTGTTGTTAACTGCGGGAAAAGATGCTGTTAATCAAATAGGTAATCCAAATCCACCATCTGAAGAAACAGCTTAATAGATTTTTTTCTTTCTTTTCTCTATTTTCTCAACTCGTTTAAGGTTAGTTTTAAATCCTCCCTCAAAAACCACCACTCGTGTATGAAATCGGTCTAAAAACCCGAGAAAACCACCAAAAATCTCATCATTTTAACTCAACTGATTAAACCAATCTAAACCATTAAAATAATAACTCAACTCTAAGCATACCAAGCGTTCAAATTTACTACCTTCCTGCTAATAAATATTTCTTTGAAAAATTCTTTTTTGTTAGTTTAGAGATTCAGATGCATCTCAATTATATAATTCTTTTTATAGTAAATTATTTATAACAACAATACCATAATATACATATGAATTTTAGTATCTATTTGGAAGACAAATATAGAGAAAGACTTTTTTGTGGAATAATTAAAATCTTCAAGTTCCAAACTACCTTTGCTGAATATTTGTCAAATAAAGCAAGAATTCGGAAAATGAAACCCACTAAAATAATGAGAGAAACAGTAAAAGGATGGAGAAAAGGAAAACATGTGTCTGGTTGGAAAATTTACATTCCATATTGGGTTATAGAGGAAATTTCAAATATTTTAATTGAAAGTGGTTTTGATGAATTCAAGTTAGATGAAATAAATAGACATATTATAGCGTATAACCCACTAACAGCAAATCCCATGTTACGTAATAAATTGGTATTCAATATCCAAGGAAATCTTTCTGGAAAAAAAAATGAAAAAGATATTATCGACATGTTAGCATTATTACCATCTCATCTTTTACCAAGTAGAAGAGCAAGAAAACAACATCCTATTTTTGTAGAATTCTCAAATAAAAATTTACGTGTATGGTCACAGGCATGCTGGAAGAAATCAGAGACGAGACTTAAGAGATATGTAAAATTGGATCAAGTATTTTGGATAGGTTGTGCACTTTATTTTGGTGAGGGTTATACAAAAGTTTCGGAAAAGAGTGATAATTCAAAGATTAGTCTTGGAAATTCAGAGCCCATTTTAGTGAAAAAATTTCTAGAATGGTTGGAGGGAATTTTAGATGAAAAACCTAAACTAAGTTTTTATTTAGAACATAATGAAAGAAAAAGTAAAAACAAACAAGAATGTTTGAAATTTTGGTCAGATTGGTTAACCCTAGATAAGAAGTGTATTGGAATAAGGACTATATCCAATTCTGGAAGTAGATTACAAGAAAATTATGGATTGATGGGAGTGTATCTAACTAATACTGTTCTCAGAAGTGTGATTAAAAGCTTACTTGAAGAAAGTAAAAAAATTGTTCTAACAAAAAGGAAATGGTGTATAGATTGGCTAAAAGGGTTAATTGCAGGAGAAGGTTCTGTCTACATAAAAAATAAATCTATAGTCAGTGTATCTATTGGTTCTATAAGACCAATGGATCGGGAATTTATCAAGAGGTTATTAGAGAGATTGGTTATAAAATACAGAGAAGGTGTGAATGATATATGTATATTTGGATGGGATGAGTTCTATAAACTTCATTTACTTGATGCATTTGAAATTCCCCAACTTACGAATGAATCTAAAAAAATAAAATTTCTAAGAGGATTTTTGAATCATCAGAAAACTAAGACATTAATGAAGATGAAATATTTTGAAAATAAAGAATTTACTGTAAGAGATTGGAGTGAGAAATTTCATGTACACAAACAGGTTGTTCATAGACAACTGGATAGATTAGTCAAAAAAGATTTTCTGATTCAAAGTAGAGGTGGGATAGATAATAGAGGTATAATAAATGATACTATGAAGAGGTTCAGGATTAATCTAGACAAAAAAGATATGCTAATTAAGATATGGGGTTTAAGTAGAGAATTGAAAATGGCAAAGAATCTCAAAGAAAAATTAAAGAAATTTAGAAACGTAGATTCCGTCAACTTTATATCCTAGACGATAATAATATGGTCTGACCCCAACCCCAGAAATAACAACCATCTTTTTCACACTAAACTCTTCTTTAGCAATTCGTTCAACTTCTTGTAAAAGTTTCATTCCAAAACCTTTATGTTGCCATGCATTTTCTTTTTTCTTCCCGATTTGAACAGCAGAGCCATAAACATGCAATTCACGAATTAATCCTGTCTTATTATCAATCTCCTTCCTAAATGGTTCACTAGGAATTCTCAACCTAATAAAACCAAACAAAACATCATTTTTAACATCTTCAAAACTTAAAAAAACTTCTTTTCCCCCTGACGCATCATAATCCATTCTACACAGTTTAATCTTATCAGGATCAGGAATCACTCCTTTAGCCATCTTATGTCCAACTTCCCTATATCTGATCTCCTGAATTCTCACTCCTCCCCTTTCACACTCCTTTTCCACAAGCTCGCGAAGATTACTCTTGTCGATTCCAGCAGCAACTTTGTTATTAGGGATATCTCTCTGCACTCTTATTACACGACAGTACTTGGGAATGTGCTTCATCGCCTCACAAATAAGTTTAGTCCCTTCTTCTGTGTTTATGGGCTTATACTCACCTTTCTTCCACAACTCATAAAGTTCAGTCTCAGGAATAACAAGAACAGGGTAGATCTTAAGTGAATCAGGCTTAAACCTATCATCCGAAAATAAGACTTTAAATTGCTCTAAATCCTTATTAAAATCAGTGAACAGGCCAGGCATCATATGATAAGTCACTTTTAATCCACTGTCTTTAGCAAGTTTTGTAGCACGCACCACAGCTTTGACATCATGCCCACGCTTAACTTTCTCCAAAACCTCGTCGTAGACTGACTGAACACCTATTTCCACCCGAGTAGTTCCTAATTCAAGCATTTGGTTGATATGTTCCTTAAAACAGTAGTCCGGACGTGTTTCAATTGTCAGCCCCACGCACCTATGCTCAGCAGACTCATTCAACTTCTGCGCTTCCAGCAAGGTTTTACTTTCTTTCCCGTTGAGAGCATCAAAAATACATTTAACAAACCAGTTCTGGTAGTTCTTTTCTAGAGCTGGGAACGTCCCCCCAATAATTATTACCTCTATCTTGTCAGAAGGGTGGCCTGTAAGTTTGTATTGATTAAGCCGATCTTTTGTTTGTCTGAGCGGGTCATAATTATTCCTTATTCCCCGTTGAATAGCTGGCTCCATTCCAGTGTATGACTTTGGCGCGTTAGCTCCCTTAGGACAGTATATGCATTTTCCAGGGCAAGGTGCTGGTTTTGCAACCACAGTTATAACAGAAACCCCGGAAATAGATCGGGATGGTTTAGTTTGCAGGTATTTCTTAAGCTTTTCACTCTCACTTTCTTTACAAGACCTTAATATATCCACTTTATTCGGGATATCACTTAAGCCATGTTTTTTGGCAATTTTTTTGGCAATTTCATCTATTATTTTGTCGTCTAGGCTGTCTAAAACCATTAATTCCTCGATAATTTCCCTGCACACTTTTTTGTTTCCCATCTTCATTCCTCTATTTTTTCTTTTGATAGTAGTAACATTTATATAGTATTACCACCATATAGTAACAGTGATTCAATGAATGGTCAAGAATACCATCAACTTCGATTTTACCAAGAACAATTATTCGAAACCAAGAATAAATTATTTAATGCCAAGAGTGTGAAACAGCTCAAGTTTCTGCAGGATAGAATTGGCTTTTTAATGGAAAGAATCGATGAAATTCAAGTTCAAAGGGTCCGCTAAGATAGTACACCCCCAAGTACTTCACAAGTTTTGCACATTTTTTTGCTGGCGGGCTCTTTACATTTTTCACATAATTTTATTTTATCTTTTTTGAATTGTTTTTCAACATGGGGCTTAAGCTTCAACGCGCTTTCTAATAGGCTATGCTTGACACCTGGGGATTTTTTTTCCAGATTATTCAGGTACTGCTCAGTCTCGCCTCTCAATGAGTTAAATTTTGCAAATGGGCAGGATTGGCCGGAAAATTTTATTTTATTTGTTTTCGCGAACAGCAAGACTTCACTTTCTGGTATGTTGAATAAAGGCTTGATTCTTGGGATAAATTTTGGGTTTTTTGCCATCATCGGCATTGCCCCTGTTCTCGCTAATCTCATCATATCCCCCTTTATCACATTCATAAGGATGCTTTGGCATTCGTCGTCAAGATTATGGCCTGTCGCCAGTTTTGTGCAGCCTAGTTCTCTCACTTTCTTATTTATCAAATATCTTCTCAGGACTCCGCATATGCTGCAGTAGCTTGATTTAGGATTTTTTCTTACGAGTTCTTTAAATGTTTTTTTGAATTCTTGCTTGAATGAGAATATGTGGTGTTTTACTCCGATTTCTTGGCAAAAGCCAGATGCAAGAGCAGCATTGTATTCATTTACGCAGCCGAAGCCTTGGTCAATTGTTATTGCGATTATCTCGATATTCGGGTTGTTTTTAAAGATTTTTTTCAGAAGGAAGAGTGTTGACGAGCTGTCTTTGCCCCCGGAGAGAGCGACTGCTATTTTATCTTTCTTGCCGATTAGATTGTTGGATCTGATGTTTTTTCTTACTTTTTTTTCTATGCTTTCACTGAAGTGGTTTTCGCAAAAGTAATGCCCTTCGTTCTCGCGGAAGTAGATTGATTGCTTGCTGCAGAATGAGCATTTCATTTAAGTTCACCAACGAAACAATAATAACGCAGAGTTGAATCAAGCCAAATTTTTTCTATTTTGAAATTTGAAAATTCCTTTCTTATTAACCTTTTGTTAAAATAAAAATGTGGTAAGCCCTTCTCCCATCCATCCAATGGCATAAAAGTCCTTTCACCTATTTTTCTATATTTTGTGGTTTTTGTCATTCCATTTTTTCTCTTAGTTTTCATTGCAGTGATAAATATCAAACCCCTTGGTTTTAAAATCCTTTCAATTTCTCTTATCAGTTTTCTTATTTTTTTAATTCTAGAATGATACAAGACTTGAACTGATATGATTGCATCAAAAAAATTGTCTGGATACGGCAATCGCTCGTAAATGTTCCCTAACTTTAAATTTGTTTTAAGATTTTTCTCCTTTAATTTTTTATTACAAATTTTAATTCCAGTTTCAGATAAATCAATTCCATAAGTATCAAAACCAGAACTAGAAAGGTAAATAAGATGCCTACCTGCGCCACAACCTAAATCTAAAACTCTTTTATAATTCTTCTTTTTAAGTTTTTTCAAAAAAAATTTTAAGTATTCATGTGGTTTTTCAAAAACATCTCCCTGTTCTTTGAATATCTTTTCCCATTGATTAATTTTAGCATTCATTAAAACTCGCCTTTTTTGTGAAGAAATTCAACAATATGCTTTGCGTTAGGTGATAAGTTCAGTTTTTTGCATTCTTCATAACTATGCCATCCCAGTGATTTGACTTCATTCGCGGGTTTAGGATCAGAAAGAAGTTTTGCCCTATAATTGAAGATCGCATATTTTACTCCTTGGTAGATGACTGAGAAAACATTGATAAGATCAAATACTTTCACATCAGATGATATTTCTTCCTTTGCCTCTCTCTTTACTGTTTCCTCAAAGGTTTCATTATCTTCTTTTCTTCCTCCGGGTATTTTGTATTGGTTTTCCGCATCTATGACTAGTAGAATTTTCTTGTTCTCTGTTATTACACTGCTAGCAACAATGTCTATCCTCATGAAACCACTACCTTACCATTATTTGTTAATTCTTAAATAATTCTCACTTTTTCTTTTTATCCAAACTATCCACTTTCTTTTTTAATGAAAGAATCTCTTTTTCAATATTTTCTTCAAGCTGATTAAATATTATCCAAAGAGAAAACGCAGCTATAGATCCCATCATTAAACCTCCTAAAAGAGTCTGTAAATTCATAAAACCTAAATTTTGCGACAGAACAAACCCGAAAACAACGCCAGGAATTCCATATAAACCCGTTAAAATAACCTGATATTTTTGCATAATTTTTTGATATTCCATATCTAACTTGTTCTTTTCAATTTCCCACTTTGACATTTATTTCCTCACAAGCCTGTAGACCCACAGCAAAAGAATTACGCCAATCACAAAAGGTATTATTACATTAACAACATCAAAGAATTTCATAGTCTGGTAGTTAGAATATCCACTAAAGATAAAGAATACACCTAGCATCCCAAGAAAAACAGCTATTATATTTTCACTATCACTCTTTTCCATTCAATCCTTATATTAGATTGAATTGTGTTAACTTATAGTTTTCAGAGGCTATTCCCACTTTGTTATCAACAACCAAATATTGCCTTTTTCGTCATTCCAGCCCTTTTCAACTTTTAATTCAACTTTTTCAATTTCATTTCTCAATTCCTTTTTTGTGTAAAGATGATAAAACCTCTTGTAAATTTTTCCATGATAATTCCAGTCAACCCAAATATCGGCATAATTTCCTGAAAAGAAACTTTTGATTAGCGGCCAGATAAATCTCTTTTGACATCTGTTCCATACGCTCATTAGAACCTCACAATTATTTTTTGCAACTCTGCGGATTTCTTTCAGCGACCTGCTTATATCTTCTTTTTGGATTATATCATGAAGCACAGCATTGCATATCACCGTCGAAACACTCTCATTTTTGAATGGCAGGTTCGCAGAGATGCCTATCACTAAATTCGCTTTCAGATTACGCTTCTTAAGGAATATTTTCGACTGTTTTATCATCCCTTTCGAGAAATCCATGCCTATGCATTCAATTCCATTTCCAATAAATGGGATAAGATTCCTGCAGTTGCCGCAGCCTATATCTAGAACAACTCCTTTTTTAACATCTTTCGAGAATTCCAAAACTTCTCTCCAAGGCCTGACTCTAAGATTAGACCAGGAGTCTGCTATTGTATCCCAAGTTTTTTGAAGGGCTTCATGCATCAGTCAGCACCTGTATTTAACATGGTCTTTATCTTCTATTAACCCACCACTTAATATTCTGAATTTTTTCTTTGTATTCCAAATTTTTTTGAGGTCTTGGAAATTTTTATCAGGATCTAACATTAGTTCAGCCAGGTCATCAATCTCTTTGAAATCCTTTTCTTTCAGTTTGTTGAATTCACTTATTCTGCTGTAGTTTGGATTATGAAAGTATATGATCTCATTATTCATCAGGCTGTGAAAATCATAAAATATTTCCCACATTGCTGGCATTAATCCCCTATAACCCCCGGCATTGATAAAATTGTTTTCATTCAGGTTATTTTTTCTTATCCCCAGCCAAGTGTTAGCCGCCCAGTCAAATCTATTTGGAGGAATGTCGAATGGATCAAACCCTAAATCTTCTAAACACCCATCCACATCTATTGTGATCCATCTTTTTTGTTTTTTATCCCAATATTGGTTTATCCAATGATCCCAACTTCCTTCAAAAAAATAAGGTGCAAATCCAGATCTAACTCTGCACGGAATACCTTTGCTTTTGAGAATTGATGCTGTTAGGATTGAAACACACCGACAAGTCACAACTATTTTATTCTCAACTGGGCGATTCGGCACAAACCCTCTTTTATCCAATCTCATTAATTCTGATATCATAGCCGAGGCAGTTGGAAGAATATCATCATCACATCTTAATCTCCACCACGGGAACTTATCCATATCCCCATATCTTAAATCAGAGTTAGAGCCAATATTGCCTTTTCTGAGGGTGACTCTGTGAATGATTTGTTTTCTTACAAGTATACCGATCTTTCTGATATCTTCCGGGAGTTTTTGTAACATTTCTTTATAGCAGCCAGGGTTTGTAAATACACTGAATTGAAGATAATGATTTAGAATTTCTTTATTCATAAAATCAGCTTAATTAATAGTCCCTGGCGGATTCGAACCGCCGCCAACGGGTGTCTTCCTAGCGACCAAAGCCTTATAGGGTTAAAACCTCGCTATCCTTGACCACTAGACGAAGGGACTTTAAAGAACAATTAGGAATAAGAAGAATTAAAATTTAAGCATTTCTCCCTTTTCTATCTTTGATTATTCGCTCCTTTTTCTCTTTGATCTGCCTTTCAAGGACTGACTCCATTTCGTCTACAAGAGATAGTATTTCCCATCCATCTTTTCTGACACGAAAATCACCGAGAGTTGTGTTCAATAGCATGGTTAATTCGTGGAGATCTTTTCCACCATCCTTTTTCGTGGTTTTGACTGATAATCTGAAAGCCTGTATTGTATCTGTATCGAACATCTGGTCGTACTTATTTATCAATGGCTTCATCTTCTCCTTAACTTCTTCCACTGTATCAACATCAAACCTATCAAATCCAACTAAATCCAATCTGTGCATCATTCCCACCTCTGATTAAAATTAACTTTCTTAACATTTATTTGCGAAAATATTTAGAGATTTATTATGTTCAATCAAAAAATCCTTGAGAAGTATCTCACTGATAAGGGAGTCTGGTACAAAATCCACGAAAAGGAATCAACAGTCCACACGGCTGATGCGGCTGCGAAGACTGGAATACCACTGGAGAAGATAGTAAAGTCTCTTGTTTGCTTGGTTGATGATTATGCGATTGTTTGCATCATTCCTGGCAACTGCAGATTAGACACTAAAAAAGTTGAAAAGATTGTTGGTAGTAAAGTTAAAGTCTGTCCTTTCAAAGAGGCCCACAAATACAGCGGCTACGATCCTGGTGCTACGCCACCTTGTTGTTATGAAAATATCAAAAGAGTTATTATTGACAGGAAGGTGCTTGAGTTTGAAACTAATTTCGGTGGAGGAGGAACAAACACCTCATTAATTGAGATTGGATCGAAAGATATTGTTAGGCTTAATGATTTTTTAGTTGAAGATATATGTTAGATTTCAGTTATTGTTAATATGCAGACAAATTATCTAATTATATTCGGGGACTTGAGAGGGAAGGATGCGGATTTTTTACTTTGGATAAGAAATAATTATTGCAATATTATTCCTGGATCGTCTGTATGGAGGTTCCTAGCTTATGACTCTTTCAGTGGTCGTCGTTTTTATTCCTTTGGATATGATGGTGAAATATCGAGAGATACAATAATTAGAGCTCTTGAATCTTTTGGTCGTCAAGCTGATATTCAGGTTTTTAGAGAACTCACAAACTAACTCAGTGACATTTCTCCAACTTATTTATACCTGTGATTCCAACAATCCTAAGTGATTAAGGTGCAAGGTGAAAGTCGGACAGGGTGAATGTAAAACATTTGTCTATTTCTAGCTATGCCGACCTTGAGAAAATCTCGCCTGCTGTGGAAATCGTCCATTTCAGAAAATTTGCCAGTGAAAAACTGGTCAGATGGATATTAGAAAACCACTCTCAGATCAGGAAGTTCTCCTTCTCGAAGTATTCTTCATCCAGATGTGATTCTAATATTTTCGACCTTATCGAGCGAAATAACGTTCAAATAGTTGTTCAGGACAGAGGCTCAGGGAGACCGAATTTGTTGGAGATGATATAATGACTGATACAGATTGCGGTTGGCCGGATCCTATCCCAGATGTTGAAAGGAATTTACTCATACAAGTTTACGGTGGAGATATTGAGAGGGCTCAGAGATTTGCCTGGAGGGTAGCGGAAAAAGTGCCTTATTGCTCTGGAAATGCTCAAGAGACCATTCAAAGGGCTTTCAAGAAATGTTGGAGATTCTCCCTATATGAAGCAGTGGCTTATCCATTTAACGACAAAGGTGACAATTAGATTATAATTTAAGTATTGCTAAGAAATAATTAAGAGGTGCAATGAATGAGAATACTCCAGCTCCATGTTGATTTCATAGAATATGAGCCGATAAAAAAAGAAATAGAAATGGCTGAAGAAGCCGAGAAAAAGAAAGTTAGATATGATAACATAGTTGTAGTTTTTGTAGCTGCTGAGAAGGATGATGATATTTCTGTCGCTAAGAAAGCAATGAAAGAAGTTAAAGAAAGTTTGGATGTTATTAAGTGCAATGAAGTCCTCATTTACCCATTTGCACATCTTAGTAGTGATCTAGCCAAGCCGTCAGATGCTTTGAAAGTGATTAAGGAAATGGAAACAGAGGCGAAGAAATTAGGGCTAAAGACTCATCGATCTCCATTCGGCTGGAATAAGCAATACTCATTCAAGATCAAAGGGCATCCAATGGCTGAGCAGGGTAAGACTATTACAAGCAAGGACGTTAAAAAAGAGGAAGAAGAACTAGTATCAAAAGCATTAAAGGAAGAAGAAAAAATTGTTTCACACTGGCATATCATGGATATTGACGGGAAATTAATTCCAATAAAAGTTGATAAGGGGAAAGTAGTCGGCGATTTTGATTTCAAAAAATATCCTAATCTAGAGAAATTCGCTTTATATGAACTTGCAAAAAACAGGGAAGTAACAATTGCTCCTCCGCATATCAAAATGATGAGAGAGATGGAAATAGCTGATTATGAAGATGCAAGTGATTCAGGAAATCTAAGATTTTATCCTAAAGGCAGACTAATCAAATCATTATTAGAAGAATTTGTAACTAAAACAGTTATTGATTACGGGGGGATGGAAGTTGAAACCCCATTGATGTATAGTGTAGATCATCCTGCAGCTGTCGCTTATCTAAATAAATTCCCTGCAAGACAATATATCATAAAATCTGGTGATCGGGAGTTTTTTGGGCGTTTCAGCGCTTGCTTCGGCCAATTTTGCATGGCAGACGATATGACAATCTCCCACAAGGATTTGCCAGTATGGCTTTATGAATTGACAAGATACAGTTTCAGAAGAGAGAGAAAGAGTGAGTTGGCAGGATTAAGAAGATTGAGAGCATTTACAATGCCAGACGTTCATGCTTTTTGTAAAGACATTCCACAAGCCATCCAAGAATTCCAGAAAAGATTCAAAATGTCGCAGGAAACCCTTGATGGAATTGGCTTCAAAAAAGGAGAATATGAGCTTGCTGTAAGATTCACAAAGGATTTCTACAAGGAACACAAAGACTTCATTGAACTTTTGTTGAGACTCCATGGTAAACCTGCATTAATCGAAATTTGGGATAAAAAGGTGTTTTACTTTGTTCTTAAGTATGAGTTCAATATTGTAGATGCTTTAGGAAAATGCTCAGCCTTATCAACAGACCAGATAGATATTGAGAATTCAAAGAATTATGGAATAAGGTACATAGATGAGAATAACAAAAAAAAGGAAGTGATAATACTCCACTGCTCCCCCAGTGGTGCAATCGAACGGGATATTTACGCTTTGTTGGAGAGAGCTTATTTGACAGAAAAATCAGGGGGTATTTCGCAACTACCATTATGGTTATCCCCAACTCAAATCAGATTAATCCCACTGTCAGATGATTTTGTGGATTTCTCAAAGGAGGTAATGCAAAAACTAGAGAAAGAGAATATAAGAGTAGATGTTGATGACAGGCAACTTACAGTCCAGAAAAGAATAAGAGACGCGGAATTAGAATGGGTGCCATTCATACTTGTCCTAGGAAGCAGAGAGAAAGATAGTGGTCAATTCAACATTAGAATCAGGTCAGAAAAAAGCAAAGAAGTCAAGATGAAACTAGAAGAATTAGTTAAAAAAATAAAAGATGAAGTCGGAGATAAACCATTCAAAAAACTCTCGCTCCCAAAAATACTTTCAAAAAGGCCGATATTTGTTGGTTAAAAATAAAAAGAAAAAAGAAAGAATTATTTGACTTTCTTTCCAGTTGTTAAAGCACCTGAGCTTTGCCACACTAGATTAAACAACGGTTCTCCTAGGCTTTCTGCTGCATGCTGCGATTTAGTCCAAAACATCATCTGCTGCGACGTATGCACGGTCTCTGGATCTGATAAGCCCATTGACAATTCCTTGCCATCTACAATATAGAAGTTTCCATGCAAAGGAACAGGCATATCTGATATTCCTTTAATCTCTGCAACCCCTGACAATGCTTTTATTGCTTCTGCGCATCTCTCGTCTGTTTTGGCTGCTATCCTTATTTTCACACCTTTTTCTTTCAATTTTTTTAGGATGTTATACTGATTTTCAAACAGTTCATTTAGCCCTGTCGGCGTTGTCACTATGTTTACCGAGGAAGTCGCATTTTTGAACATGGAATCCATCTGCTGAAGCACAGAATATTTCCCTTTCAATGACCCTGTCAAATCTTCTGGCAATACTAACTGCAGCCCTTTCTTGTGGATTTGATTTAATTCATCGACAGCTTTTGATCCTTGAAACTTGTCTATCCTGTCAATACTGACTTCATAGTTTTCCTTTAATTTTTCTTTTGCTTTTTCTAGACCTTCTTTTGGCGATACCGCTACATACTTAAGCGGCTTGGATGTCTGAACTACTACGTATCCCTTGTCTGCTAGTGTTTGTAGAACATCGTAACTCCTTGATCTCGGGACATTCGCAACAGCAGATAATTCTCCTGCCGTGGCTACGCCTTTTGCAAGAAGTGCAACCCATAGTTTTCTTTCATATAAGTTTAATCCAATGCTCTTTAACGAATCCATAACTTCGGATGAGGCTAACATTATACACCCCCTTATTACTTAATAGTGATTGACTATTTAAGAATTTATTCATTACTTTTTAATCTTAACAGAGATTTCTTTCTATTTAATCTAGTTTTCTTGGCTATGGCTGTTGTTTAAACAGTTTTTCTATCTTTTGAAGTTCGTTCGGCAATTTCCTGTCCGGCTTGAATCCGATTAGTCTTGGGAATCTTAGAGCATACCCTGATTCATATTTGGTGGATTTTTGTATTTCTTCATACCCTACTTCTACAATCACTTCTGGCTTTAGCCTAACTTCTGTTCCCTTTTCTTCCAATATCAAGCCTTTCAACTGCTTGGTCAGCTCTTGGAATTGCTCATCGCTTAAACCTGTTCCTAGTTTCCCGCATGTTAGATATTCATTTGAATAAGGCTTTTTTATGCAGGCCAAAAATAAAGACCCAAACCATTTTGACCTCTTTCCTGTACCCCACTCTGCCCCTACTATTGCAAGATCCAGCGGCTCAAGAACAGGCTTAACTTTCAGCCATTGTCCTACACGGCGGCCAGGCTGATACTTGGCATTAATATTCTTGACCATCAACCCTTCTTGACCTTCCTTTAAAGATTTTTTATAAAATTCTTCGGCTTCCTTCAGGTCTTTTGTTATTAAGCTATGCGACAATTCAAGCTTGCCTTTTATTGGGTTGATCATTTTTTCCAATTCTTTTCTTCTCACTTTGTAGCTCTCATCCAAAAAAGTTTTTCTATTTACTTGGATGGCGTCAAACAAATAGACTCTTATTGGTATTTTTTTTATTGTTTCTTTTATGTCATATTTTCTCTGCACACGCCTTGATAATTGCTGAAATGGGATAGGTTGGTTAGTTTTAGGGTCGATGCCAACAGTCTCGCCTTCTATTATGCATTCCTCGCATTTTATTCCCTGTTTGCATAATTCTACAAGGTCTGGAAACTGATCTGTTATATCTTCCAGCCTTCTTGTGAAAAGGAGAATTTTATCGCCTTTCTTATGGATTTCCGTCCTTACCCCGTCGTATTTGTACTCCAGCATGCATTCCTCATACTTTTCCAGCGCTTCTTTAAGAGTGGGTGAAGATTCGCCAAGCATCACGATATAAGGCTTCCCTATTTTTAGGCTCACTTTTTTCAGCCCTTTCTCTCCTTTCTCTTTTGCTATTCTTGCGATCTCACCATAATCAGGATTAAGGAACCATGCATTTTCCACTGATTTTTTGTCTATGTTGAATGCTTGCGCTATTGCATCCCTCACTATTCCCTCGGCAACGCCTATTCTCAAAGTTTCAAGGGCTGTTCTAGTTATGTATCTTGCTTCTTTTGGTTTGGATGATACCAGCAGCTGGGAGATCAAGTCCATTTTTCTTTCTTGCGAACCTTTTCCTTCCATTTGAGAGAGTTTCTGAAGGTTGTCTAGGACTAGGCCAATGGTTAATTCTTTTTTGAATAAGGAGGATTGTTTTTTTGATTGAATGCAGTTTTCAGCGACCATTCCTAAATCTCCAGTCTTCTTGAATTCTTTTATTATTTCTTTTTCTGAGAGCCCTGTTGCTCTGGTCAAGGATTTGATCATCATTTTAGCCGCTATTCCAACTTTTTCTGATCCGGATTCTGGGAATATTTTTCCTGAAGCTAAGAGGACTACTTTTGGGAGAACTTCATTCGGGGTTTTTTTCAGGAGTTCGGACAGTATTTCAGTTTTTTTCAATTTACCAGGTTCTTTTTCTAACCTTTCATAAGTTTCAGTAAGAATAGAGTACTTCATAGAGTTAATTTTCTTTTCCTAAAGGTTAATATTTTGTGGTTTGTTCAATGTAATATCAATTATTCAAGCAAATTCCATTTTGGTTTGAGAATTAAATATAAAATTACTATTCCAATTAACCCAAATAAAGCTGTGAAAATAGATAATCCTATTGAGACGTTCATAATAAATATTATAACTGCGCTTGTACAAAAAGCAAAAAAAGCCCATTTTTTCCACTTAAACAGAAATATTGCAAAAATCACGTTAGCTAATTCAAGAGCCCCATAAATGTAAAATATCGAAGAGGGAACGTTTGGAAATGCTGCAATTATGAGTGAATTCAGAAACAAATATGTTAAAGTGGTAAAAGAATTTGCAATTATCATTAAGATTAACCATGCTGTTAATAGACCACCTCGTTTTTTTTCTTTGGGCATATAATATTTAATAGATACTGTATTTATAATTTTTTGCTGAGTGGGCTCATAAAACTTTTGCCTGAAAATTTAATATCTTACAAAATCAATTCTAATCATGGAAACTTTCGATTGTATTGAATCCCGCAAGTCAGTAAGAAAATACGACAAAAAAGATGTTCCTAATGAGATGATAGCAGAAATAATCACAGCAGGCACATACGCTCCATCCGCTGGCAACACACAAGAATGGGAATTTATCATAGTCAAGGACAGCGAAAAAAAGAAGAAACTATCTGAAGCATCTTTAGATCAAAACCAGGTCAGAGAGGCGCCTGCGATAATAGCTGTTCTTGCCAACCTAGAAAAAATAGAAATGAAATACAAAGAAAGGGGAAAAGAAGTCTACTCACTCCAGGATACAGCAGCATGTATACAGAACATGCTTTTAGCGACCCATGACTTGGGTTTAGGCGCATGCTGGGTCGGCGCTTTTGATGAAGAAGATGTTTCGAGCATACTTGGGCTCCCTGGAAAAACCAGGCCTGTTGCCATGCTGACGATAGGATTTCCCTTATCTTACCAGCCAGCAGAAAAGAGCTACAGAATTCCTTTCGAGAGATTGGCTTGGCAGGAAAATTACGGCCAAGAATTAAAGTGGTTCATGGATTACAGCAGAAGAAGCAGGTTTGAGTGGAAGCCTTTAGACCAGCAGATTGAAGAGCTGACCAAAAGATTGGAAAAACTCCGTGAGGAAAGAAAAGGCTTAGAAAAAAAGGAATCCAGTCTATGGTCTAGAATAAAGGCTATCTTCAAAAAACCGAAAGAATAGAAACTTTTAATTCTATCAATCCAATATTTCTATAGGTGTTTTTGTGATGTCTAAATTCATTTTCATTATGGCTTTATCCCTTTCATTTCTATTCATTTTAGGCATAGCTTCCGCTCAGGACTTGAACATTATTTCACCAGAGTCTTCTTTGCTTTTTTATACAGGAGAAACAAAAAATATTGAGGTTCCAATAAAAAACGATGGGCCGCAAAGGGATACAGTCTATATATCGGTTTGGCCTGCTCAATGGGCTAGTCTTGATAAGTATTGGCTGACGATTAATGCGGGTGAAACCATAACACTCTCGCTTTTAGTTACTATTCCTGAAGATACGCAGGAAGGCACTTATGTCCTAACTATCACCACCCAATCGCTCAACACAGACAAAAAAAGCACAGATTCCTTATTCCTGAATGTTCAGAGAAAATCAGATATTTTCATCTCTGAAGTGAAATTAAATAAAGACTCTTTTAATCCTGATGAAACTTTAGAGATCCAAACAGTCCTTACAAACCTGAACAATAACCAAAAATACAAAATATTTCTAACCACTAATATTATAGGAAAAGATGGCTTAGTAAGATCATTTGACGAGAGCGCTGAGTTGGGTCCAAGAAGCGTTAAAATAATAAAGAACTTCTACGATATCAGCAAGCTGCAGGAATACGGCAATTATAGCGTGGAGGTTGGCGTTAAAGATTCTATGAACAAACTTTTGGATCAAGAAGAAAAAAACTTCAGCATAAGAGAGTTTTCTAATATTGTTGAGCAAAGAAAAAGCGAGTATGGTCTGTTCTATAAAACTATAATAATTGAAGTGTCAAATAACGGCAATGTCCCTAAATCAAATTATGCTGTCAGGGAAACCCAGCCGAAGATAAACAAATACTTTTTTTACCCAGAGACAGAGCCTGACAGAACAGAGGCGATAGACAACAGGATTATATATTCTTGGGATATTCAAGGCTTAGATCCTGGCCAGACACAAATAATAAGATATAAGTTGAGGTTCGCAAATGTTGCAGCAGCCTTTCTAATATTTTTAGTGTTGGCTTTCTTAACCTATGAATATGCAACCAAACCCTTGATAAGGAAAAAATACTTTGGAATTCTATCAGAGCAGGAAGAGCTCAAGATAACGCTTCATGTGAAGAACAGGAAGAGAAGAATATTGAAGGATGTTGTTGTGAAGGATAGCGTCCCTTCAATAGCAAAAGTTGTGAAGAAATTCGACACTAGAGCGCCAGAAGTTAATGTAAAATCGAGCGGGACTGAATTGACATGGAAAATAGAGAAAATCAAGCCAAGCGAGGAAGTAGTACTCACATATAAAATTAAGCCGTTGATTGATGTTATTGGAAGATTGACGTTGCCTAAATGCTATCTGACATACAAGAGCAAATTCAAGAGAGAAAGAAGGATTGTCTCAAAGTCGATATCAGTGACAGGGAAAATCAGGTGAAAGATTAAATAATCTTATATACTATTCTAATAAGTAAGACCCCCTGTAGCTCAAACTGACTTGATCAGGAGCAATGGCAGAGCGCACGGCTGTAGATGTTTGCTGATTTGCATCATCACCAGCAGGCGTTCGTAGAAACCGTGAGGTTGCTGGTTCGACCCCGGCCGGGGGGATTAAATCAAAATACGCCTAACATCGGAATTTAACATCAGGGATAAAAGAAGTTTTCGGAGCGTAGCGGAGAAAATTTGGGAAAATTGCGAGCCGAGCAATTTTCCTTTTATCCCTTGTTAAACGTCCCGACGACTGAAAGGAGGAGAGCGCAGCGTGGTCGTAGTGGAGCGAAGCGGAACGAAGAAGTTGAAAAAGTGCGCCGTTAGAATAAATTAGCTATATCTTTATAGACTTCTGGAAAATTGTCCTCTTTATAGCCTGTTTCAGGCCATGTATCCAATCCATCATCTTTGTATCTTGGTATCAGATGGATATGAAAATGAAAACAAGATTGCTGAGCAACTTTGCCACTAGCATGAAGAATGTTAATTCCCTCAGCATTATATTTTTCTTTTAGCTTTTGCGAAATAATTTTGATAGCATCAACAATATTATGTAATTCCTCTTTTGGAATATCATAAAAATCAGCATAATGTTTTTTAGGAATTACGAGCATATGACCTTTAGCAATAATGCTGTCTTTCAACGGAGCAAAAGCTAAAACATTTTCATTTTCATAGATTTTATTTGAGGGCAATTTTCCTGCAATAATTTTACAGAAGCTACATTCAGTCATAATATTGATAATTTATTCTGATTTAATAAAAGTATCGTTTGAGGCACAGTTTTTCAATTACGTTTAACAACTATTAAGCGAGACAAATATTCGTGAAAATATCCTAATACGGATAAAAAGCGAATATTTTTAAATTAGCTATTTGTATATATTCTTATGGGCGATGATAATCCGAAGTTTTCAGCACAAGAAAGATATCAATTTATCGGAAAACTCATTGAAGAAATAAAACTCAGGAGATATTCCTATCAAACCGGCAAATCATATATTTCTGTCGTAAAAGATTATCTCAAATCCGGCAAGACCCCTAGAGAATTTCTCCTAACATACTCTAACAAAAGTAAATCAACAATGAGATCTGTATATTTTTCTTTGAAATTTTTCTATGAGAATGTTTTGAATGAAAAATTCGAGGAAAAGTTACCGCTTGCAAGAAAAGCCATGAAACTTCCCATTGTTTTGAGCAAGGAAGAAGTAAGTAAAATGATTGAGATAACAAACAATATTAAGCACAAGCTTGTGCTTATGCTTCTCTACTACGCAGGTCTGCGTCTGGATGAAGCGAGAAATCTGAAGTGGCATGATATTGATTTTGACAGGGAAATCATCCACATAAAGACTGCAAAGGGCGATAAAGAAAGAGTAGTCTTCCTTCACAAAAAACTAATTGAGATGTTGAAATTTTATGGAACAAAAAAAGACGGGTTTATTTTCACCTCACAAAAAGATGAGAAATATAACAAAAGAACAATACAGCAAATAGTCAAATCCGCCTCAAAGAAAGCAGGGATTAAGAAAAAGGTAACTCCGCATACATTAAGGCATAGCTTTGCCACTCATTTATTAGAATCTGGGGCAGACATCAGATATATCCAACAGTTATTGGGGCACAAGGATCTAAAAACTACACAAATCTATACACATGTAGCAAATAAAGATATCAAAAAGTTAGCAGATCTACTTTAAAATTTTGGAGAGCAATACTATTGATGGGGAGGTTACAAACAATAAGTTGCAGAACCATAAAACAGGCGAGGTTCAACAAAACTTGAAGCACAAACATTTATATTTCACTTCACAAAAATACAGGATATCATCAGATTTAAATAGGTAATGGTATAAAATAATAAGGTTGGCGACCAAAACGGAAAGGAAACACTCGTTCCCATCCGAACACGAAAGTTAAGCTTTCCAGTGATATGGACTGTACTGCCTTTTGGCGGGAAACCCAGGAAGTTGCCAACTATTTAATATTCCCGGTGTTATTTATTGATCCCAAAAAACCCAACTTCAAATTTTTCTTTAAGACCGTTTGATATATGCTCTGGTAGTGTAGCCAGGTCTATCATCCGGGACTGTCAACTTATTTATGGTATTAAAATGAACGCAGGCAGATCTCCCGGGACAGGGGTTCAAATCCCCTCCAGGGCGTCTGATTTTTGGTGATGAGTTGAATAAAGTTGAAAATAAAATTGTATCTAGTCTCAAAGACGAAAGCAAAAAGGCTGAAGAAATAGATGGATTTAAGATTTTGTTAGAGGCTTTTGCTAAAGAGGAAGGCTTCGTTGAATTCCAGATGGATTCTTATAATGATTTTATTAAAAGAAAGATACCGAGAATAATAAAACAAATCAAGGAAATCAATCCTGAAGTTCCTGATATCGGGGATTTTAAGATAAAGTTAGGGAGATTCAAAATTGGGACGCCATCTGTAAAAGAAGCGGATGGCTCTGTCAGGGAAATAATGCCTTTGGAGGCAAGGATGAGAAACCTCACATACTCAGCGCCAATGTATGTTGAAATGACGCCTGTTTTAAATGGGATAGAAAGCGAGACTGCTTTCATAAATTTTGGCGATTTGCCTGTCATGATTAAATCAAAGATATGCCCGCTTTCCGGGCTGAGCAAAAGAGAGATTGTTGAAGCGAGTGAAGATCCTGATGATCCAGGGGGCTACTTTATAATAAATGGGACCGAAAGGGTTTTAGTTCTGATAGAAGAGATAGCGCCTAACAGGATTATAGTTGAGAAATCAAGCATAGCAAATGTAACAGAAGCAGCAAGAATCCACTCTGCAAAAGACGGATATATTCAAAGGCATATGATCGAGAGAAGGACTGACGGGATTCTAAGGATAAGCTTCGCAAACATAAACAAACTCCCAGTTATTGTGCTTCTTAGGGCTTTAGGTCTTGAGTCAGACAAGGATATAATTGAAGCAATATCATCTGACCCGGATGTTCATCAAGAATTCTATTCAAACCTTTTTGAGACCGAGTCTTCAACTACAAAGCAAGCAGTGGAGGAAATAGGGGCCCATTTGAAAATACCGCAGAAGGAATATAGAATAGAAAGGGCTGAGAAAATAATAGATAGATATTTATTGCCGCATCTAGGACAAGACAAAAAAGATAGAAAAGAAAAAGGCTTGTTCCTTGCAAAAGCAATTGAAAAAGTTATATTGTCCTATCTTAAGAAAATTCCCGAATATGACCTTGATCATTACTCAAACAAGAGAGTGAGATTGGTGGGGGATCTGCTAGAAATCCTATTCAGGTCGACCTTGCTTGGGAAATGGGGCCTTATAACTAGAATTAATTATAATTATCAAAAACTTACAAAAAGAGGCAGGTTCCCTCCTTTGCCGTCTATAGTAGAGTCAAATGTTCTTACAAACCAAATAGTCTCTTCTATTGCGATAGGATCATGGGTTGGAGGAAGGACTGGCGTCTCACAGAGATTAGAGAGGGACAGCTTTGTCAAAACAATGTCGCATATAAGGAATGTTTTGTCGCCGTTGACATCAACACAGGAGCATTTTGAAGCAAGAGAATTGCATCCAACCCACTGGGGGAGAATAGATCCATCCCAGACGCCAGAAGGGGCTACAATCGGCTTGAGGAAATATCTAGCGATAATGGCTCAAATAACAACAGGCCTGGCTGAGAATGATGAAAAAATGGTTTCAGACCTTGTTAAAAAGAATATAGGTGCTTGATTATGGCAGATGTATTTATTGATGGAAGATTTGTAGGCCAGGCAAAGGAGCCTGAGAAAATGATAGAGTTTTTAAGGGAAAAAAGAAGAGCCGGCAAAATACCAGATCAAGTCAATTTCTCTTATCTTGATTATTTGAATGAGATCAGAGTGGTTACTGACGAGGGCAGGGTCAGAAGGCCTTTGATAATAATAGAGAACGGCAAGCCAAAATTAACTCAGGAGCATATAGAGAAGATCCAAAAAGGGGAAATAATGTGGCATGACCTAATCAACAATGGGATCATTGAATATTTAGATACAGAAGAAGAAGAGAATGCTCTTGTTGCTTTGAGGTCTGAGAATCTGACAAAAGAACATACGCACCTTGAGCTTGACCCTTTAGTAATCTTTGGAATATCGACTTCTTTCGTTCCTTTCCCAGAATTTGATCGTGGGGACAGGGTTAATTTTGGATCTAAGATGGTAGGGCAATCTATCGGTCTATATTCTACTAATTTTCTAAGGAGAGTCGACACAAAATCTAATATCCTAGTTTACCCGCAAAAATCGCTTGTTAAAACTCATATTGATGATGTGCTTCATTCTGAGAATCATCCTGGAGGACAGAACATAGTTATTGCTGTTATGTCATTCAAATGCTTCAATATAGAAGATGCTATAATCATGAACAAATCCTCTGTAGAAAGAGGGTTATTTTGGAGTTATTTGTTCAGGACATATGAGGCTGAAGAGAAAAAGTATATGGGCGGTCAGGAAGATATTATTGGAATACCAGAGCCAGGAGTCAAGGGTTATGCCGGTGAAGAGGCTTACAAGCATCTCCCGGAAGATGGGATTATTAATCCAGAAATCCATCTGACAGACGAGCAGATAATTGTTGGAAAAACATCGCCTTTGAGATTCTTGGGAAGTTTAGATCAATTTATCACAGATTTGGAAAATATTAGGGAAACCTCGGTGAAATTAAGGCATGGAGAAGAAGGAATAGTTGACAGGGTTTTTATAACAGAGAGTGCTGACGGGAATAAGCTTGTGAAAGTAGTTGTTAGGGATTTGAAGAGGCCAGAAATAGGGGATAAATTTGCGAGCAGGCACGGCCAAAAAGGGGTTATAGGCTTAATTATCCCAGAAGAGGATTTGCCATTTACAGAAGATGGAGTCATTCCAGATATAATTTTCAACCCCCACAGCATCCCTTCAAGGATGACAATCGGCAAGCTTTTGGAGATAATAGGCGGCAAAGTCTGTGCATTAAATGGAAAAAGGAGCAGCAATTCCGCTTTTCATCCTACACCGGAAAAAGATTTTGTAGAAGCTCTAGAAAAAAATGGCTTTAAAGGAGATGGAAAGGAAGCGCTTTATGATGCTGATACTGGAGAAAAATATACCCAAGATGTATTTATGGGAAATGTGTTTTATCAAAAATTAGATCATCTAGTCTCAAATAAGATTCATGCAAGGTCTAGGGGGCCTATAACTCTATTGACAAAACAGCCTACAGAAGGAAAATCCAAAAGAGGGGGCCTTAGATTGGGGGAAATGGAAAAGGATTGCCTGATCGCCCATGGGGCATCTTTGCTCCTTAAAGAAAGATTTGATGTCGATAGAACAACTTTGCCTGTGTGTGCTGAGTGCGGCTTGCCTGCTTTCCATGACAAGGTCAAAGATAAAAAATTCTGCCCAGTCTGCGGAGAATCAAAGATTGTGGAAGTGGAAATGGCTTATGCTTTCAAACTATTGCTGGATGAATTGAAGAGTATGCTGATTTATCCAAAGATAATAACAAAAGAGGAATAGAAAATGATAGATAAGATAGTATTTGGAGTGCTCGATCCAGAAATAATAAAGAAAATGTCTGCGGCTAAACTAAGCAAGACAGAACTTTATGACCAGGAAGGTTATCCAGTAGAAGGGGGACTAATGGATCCAAGATTGGGGACAATTGATCCTGGGCTGAGATGCAGGACATGCAGCGCATCAATCGGGGAGTGCCCTGGGCATTTTGGGTTTTTGGAATTGACAAAACCTGTAGTAAATGTTCTCTATGCTAAATTAGTTTATAATTTGTTGGGGCTTACTTGCAGAAAATGCGGAAGGATTCTTGCAGATGGGGAAGGCATGGAAAAATTCAAAAATGGAAAGAAGTCATTGAAAAAGCTAAAGAATATTGTAAAGCCCAAATGCCCATTTTGCGGGGAAAAACAAAAGAAAATCAAATTCCTTAAGCCGTCAAGTTTTGTAGAAGGCGCCAGCATACTTTCATCTCTTGATGTTAGAGAGAGGCTCGAAAGAATACCGAATGAGGATTTGCCTCACCTTGGGATAAAAAATACAAGGCCAGAATACTTTATAATCACTTTGCTTCCTGTTCCGCCTGTTACAATGAGGCCTTCTATTACTTTAGAAACTGGCGAAAGGTCCGAGGATGATTTGACGCATAAACTGGTTGATATCGTTAGAATAAACAAAAGGCTTAGGGAGAATATAGATTTAGGCGCTCCTGATTTTATAATTCAAGACTTATGGGAATTACTCCAATACCATATCTCAACATATATAAATAATGAAATAACTGGTGTGCCTCCTGCTAGGCATAGGTCAGGAAGAATTCTGAAGACTTTAACCCAAAGATTAAAGGCAAAAGACGGGAGATTTAGGCATAATTTGATTGGTAAAAGAGTCAATTTCTCTGCAAGAACCGTTGTTAGTCCCGACCCTATGTTGGATATAGATGAGGTGGGAGTGCCTTTGGAAATTGCCAAAGAGCTGACAATACCTGTAGTTATTGAAAAAAAGAACGTTAAGTATATCCAAAAACTAATAGAAAACTATCCGGATTGGCCGACTGTTAATTATGTTATAAGGCCAGATGGCAGAAGAAAAAAAGTGGCTGAAACCAATAAAAAAGAAATAGCAGAAGAGATTGAGGTTGGTTATACAGTAGAGAAGCAATTGGAGAATGGGGATTGGGTCATCTTTAATAGGCAGCCATCTCTGCATAGAATGAGTATGATGGGCCACAGGGTAAGGGTGATGCCATACAAAGCATTTCGTTTAAACCCGACAGTTTGTCCGCCATACAATGCAGATTTTGATGGAGATGAAATGAATATTCATATCCCTCAAACAAAAGAGGCGCAGGCAGAAACCGAGCTATTAACAGCAGTTGCAACACAAATGAGAAGCCCAAGGTTCAGCGGTCCTATAATTGGACCCAAAAATGATTACATTACGGGATTTTATTTATTAACAAACGGGGACAGGTCATTCACAAGGGAAAATACTGTTCGAATTGTCAGGGCTTGCGACATTGATATAGAAATTCCTGAGAAAAAAACTTTCACTGGCAAAGAAATATTCAGCCTGTTCCTCCCGAAAGATTTTAATTTTGAATATGGCAGCAAGAGCGATAATGTAGTCATTAAAAACGGCAAGCTAATATCAGGAACAATAGATGGGAGAGGAATTTCAGCATTTAAGGGCAAAATACTAGATGAAGTCGACAAAAAGTATGGCCATACATTTGCTAAAAAATTCTTGTTTAATATGACAAAGCTTGCGATTGAAATTCTTAGCATAGACGGTTTTACACTTTCTCTCTCAGAACATGAATTAAATGAAAAAGCCAACAAGAAGATAGAGCAATTATTAAAAGATACCCAAGAATTCGCAGATAATTTGATTAAGGATTTTGAAAAGGGAAAGATTAAGCTGACTGTTGAAAAAAATTCAGAAGAGGCTTTTGAAATCATTATTAAAAAAGAACTCGCAGAAACATTGAATAAAGTGACTAAGATAGTCAAGGATGAGATACCAGAAAATAATCTTATTCTAATGGCAAAAAGCGGTTCAAGGGGGAGCATAGTTAATATAGTCCAGTCTTCAGCTATGATCGGGCAGGAGACAGTTAAAAACGATAGGATTAAAATAGGCTTCCATGACAGAACATTCTCCCACTTCAAGAAGGGAGATAAGAATATGGAGTCAAAAGGCTTTGTAACTCATGGTTATAAGCAAGGGCTGAGCCCATTTGAGTTCTTCTTTGATGCTATGAACAGCAGGGAAGGCCTGATGGATAAGTCACTGAAGACAAGACATAGCGGTTACTTGGAAAGAAGGCTTGTCGGGGCTTTAAAAGATTTAAAGGTTGATTATGATGGGACTGTAAGAGACAGCGGCAATAAAATAGTCCAGTTTGTCGCTGGAGAAGATGGATTAGATCCATCGAAAATACAAAAAGGTGGAATAAATGTTAAAAGAATTTCAGAAGAAATCATTGGAAAATGAATCAATTTTACCTTCTATAATTTTAGAAGAAGTTGAGAAAATCTCCAAATTAAAAAATATTAGGGAAAAGAAAAAATCTGAATTGATAGAAACATTGGAGGGAATATATCTTGAGAATTCATTTGAGCCAGGAGAAGCCATAGGCATAATCGTTGCACAATCATTATCTGAACCCGCAACTCAGATGACAATGAGAACTTACCATTTTGCTGGTTCAGCTGGGCTTCAAGTTACGCTTGGTCTTCCCCGTTTGATAGAAATCTTTGATTCTAGAAAAGAACCAGCAACACCTATTATGACAGTTTATTTTAAAAAAGAATTCAACAACGAGAAAGATGTTGAGAATTTTGCTAAAAAAATAAAAGAAAAAAAACTAAGGAATCTTTTGGATTCCGTTTCTTTGGATTTGACAAACAAAAAAATCCAGATCAAGCTTAAAAAAATTAAAGAATCTGAGAAGAATGAAACAATAGAAAAAATAAAGGAAAAAATAAAAAAAATCAACATAAAAGTCAGGGAAGATAATATTTCAATTGAACCTGAGAATCATGAATTAAGCATAAGAGATCTCCAAAGATTGAAGAAAAAAATCCTAGACTTAACTGTTTCTGGTGTAAATAAAATCATAAATGTTGTTGTTATAAAAGAAGGAAATGACTGGATAGTCAAGACTTTTGGATCCAACCTTTCACATATACTTAAAATGGATGAAGTTGATTATAGCAAATCCTACACAAACAATCTTCATGAAATTCAAGAAGTTCTTGGGATAGAAGCTGCAAGAGAAGCCTTAATAAAAGAAATTAGAGAAACTATGTCGCAGCAAGGGCTAAATGTTGATGAAAGACACATAATGTTAATTGCGGATATTATGGTGTTTACAGGTGAAATTAGGGCAGTAGGAAGATATGGTGTTGCTGGGATGAAATCGTCAGTTTTAACAAAAGCAGGGTTTGAAGAAACAACTAAACATTTAGTTAGGGCTTCAGTGAGAAATGAAGAGGATAATTTCAAGGGTATATTTGAGAATGTGATGATAAATCAACAAGTACCTGTTGGCACTGGTATGTTTGATTTAGTTGCAAAAATAGGTGAAGATTAGTGGACCTGAAAAAAATCATAAAAGATGCTGTAAGAGATGACAGAGCAATATTGGGATATGACAAAACCATGAAAGAACTGAAAACAAAAAAACCAAAAATGATTATTCATGCAAATAATTTGCCAAAAGAAAAATTAGAAAATATAACCCACAATTCCAAGCTTCTTGGAGTTGATGTCAAAGAATATCCAGACGATAATGTAAACTTAGGGTTATTTTGCGGGAAGCCATTTTCAGTCAGTGTGCTAGCGATAAAAGGGAGTGAAAAATGACAATAGTATTTAACATGGATACAATAAGGCTCTTGAACTTATTTGAGAATATAACAAACGTTCCTGTAAAGGATTGTTATGTAAATGATGATAGTGTTTATTTTATAGTTGAAGAGGGTAAGATCGGTTTAGCTATAGGAAAAGGCGGAAACTCAATAAAAAATGTTGAAAAGACAATTGGGAAAAAAGTCAAAGTATTCGAATATTCGTCAAATCTTACTAATTTTGTTAGAAATTTAATACCGCAGGCAAGGGAAGTGAGCACATTAAACAACGGGGAATCTATAGAGGTTCATATAAAAGTCGATAAATCTGACCGCGGGTTTGTTATAGGAAGGGGAGGGGAAAAGATAAAAGTATATAAGGAGATATTAAAAAGAGTTTACAACATCTCGGATTTAAAGGTGAAATGATGACTAGAGGGGAATTTTCCGCAAGAAAACTGAAAAAGGACAGGCAAAGAATGAGGTGGAAGGATGTCCATTATATGAAGCGGAAGCTGAATTTGAAGCGTAAAGAGCCCTTGGGCCATTCACCGCAGGGAAGAGGAATAGTAATCGCCAAAAGGACAACTGAACAAAAACAACCCCATTCTGGTCTTATAAAGACCGTGAGAATACAATTAGTTAAAAATAACATTCAAGTCACAGCTTTTGTCCCTGGGAATAAGGCTATAGACCATATCAATGAGCATGATGAAGTCGTAGTAGAGGGTATAGGCGGCTCACAAGGCGGCCCTATAGGAAGCCAATGGGGCATTAAATACAGAGTTATCAAGGTTAATGGTATTGCTTTATCCGAGATACTTAAAGGAAAGAAACAAAAACCGATGAGGTAATTTAATGGAAGATATCAAGCTTTTTAATAGATGGTCATTTGAAGGTATTGTTGTCAATGACCCTGGCCTAAAATTATATATAAACCTCAAGCCAGTTATTATTCCAAAGTCAGGTGGAAAATATACCCAAAAACAATTCCATAAGTCGAAGATGAATATAGTTGAAAGGTTTGCAAACAAAATGATGGTGGATGGGCATAGAGGAAGAAAACACCTATTGACTTCTGGGAGGAATACTGGGAAAACTCAGACAATCTTCAATATAATAAAAGATGTTTTTGAGGAGATAGAAAAGAAAACAAAGGAGAATCCGCTGAAAATTTTTGTTGGCGCAGTTGAAAACGCTTCTCTCAGGGAAGAAATCACATCCTACCAAATGGGTGGAACAATGATAAGGAAAGCTGTAATAACATCACCCCAAAGGCGTGTTGACAAGGCTTTGACAATAATAACCCAATCTTCCTATAGAAGGTCTTTTGGCAAGAAGATATCCATGGCAGATGCTTTGGTCGATGAAATAATAAATGCTTACAAGAATGATGCCACTAAATCTGAAGCCATTAAAGAGAAGGAAAGGATTGAGAGAGAGGCTGGCGGGGCTAGATAAAATCCAAAAAAATTCTATAAACTTGATTATTGATTAAAAGATCTGAATAGGATGTAAGGTAATTACCGAACAAAATAATAGCTATTTTTAAAGCTACTCCCAATAATATTTATTGTTTAAAGGTGTAAAAAATGAAAGAAACTGGAATTTATATTTTTATTTTTCTAGCTCTAGCATTAACAATAGCGTCAATCTCAGTTATAAATGAAAATCTAAAGAAGCATCCAGTTGAAATAAATTCCTTCTCTTCATATGATGAGTTGAAAAATTTCCTGAAAACAGCGTCGCAAAGCGGATATGGATATCAGGGTTTTGGTGCTGATTTGTTAAGAACTACGGCTGTTGGCGGAGCTCCTGCTGGGGCTTCAAAAGAATTAAGCGGAGGCTCAGCTGATTATTCCAGAACAAATATACAGGTTGAAGGTGTAGACGAGGCAGATATTGTAAAGAATGATGGGAAGTATATATATGTGGCTTCTGTTAGAAATGTGAGCATTGTTGATGCATATCCAGCCGACAACCTAAAAATTCTTTCGTTTATAGATGTGAATGGAACTGCTGAAGAAATTTTTATAAATCAAGACAAATTGGTTGTTTTTGGCAGGCAAAACTATGATTTTTACTGGGCGGAAGAGTCCGTTGGAATTGCGAAATCTGATTTTATGCCCCCGTATTATTTCTCCCCTAAATCTTTCATCAGAATATATGACATCTCAGATAGGGAAAACCCTAATTTAGTAAAAGATGTGGTATTTGACGGCGATTATTACGACTCTAGGATGATAGGCGATCATGTTTATGTGATAGTTAATCAGCCGATAACTTATACAGATGATGATATTATCTTGCCGAAAATAAAGTATGATGATGCCTTGGTTTCTGTTGCTCCTAATGAGATATATTATTTTGATTTTCCATACTACTCCTACAGGCTGACAACAATATTTTCTGTTGATATCGGCACTTTGGGTGTTGATAAAAAGAGTTACTTAACTGGATATACTCAAACAATATTTGTTTCAACCGATAATATTTACTTGACATCACAAAAGGAAATTTCCTCGGTTGACTATCAATGGAAGATAATAGAAAAAGTTATCTTGCCGGCAGTTGATTTTAGCACAGCCATCCAGATTAAAAAAACCATGAATGGCAATTCAACTTTTTATGAAAAAGAAGCAAAGATTCAAAATCTATTTGAAAATTACTTTAACAAATTGCCTGAAAGTGAAAAAAAGAATTTTGAACAAAAAATGGCAGATAAGTATAAGGATGCTGAAGCTGAACTGCAAAAAGAGCTCCAGAAGACAAATGTATATAAGATTTTAATCGATGATGGGAATATAGACTACATAGGAAAGGGTGAAGTTCCAGGGCGGCCTTTGAACCAATTCTCTATGGACGAATATGATGGGCACTTTAGGATAGCAACAACAACAGGAAATATTTGGGATGAAACATCAAGAAATCATATCTATGTCCTGGATGAAAACTTGAATATTGTCGGCAGGGTTGAAGATTTGGCGCCAGGTGAAAAAATATATTCTGTCAGATTCATTGGGAAAAGAGCTTATATGGTGACTTTCAAGAAGGTCGACCCTTTGTTTGTTATAGATTTATCAGACCCAATAAATCCAAAAGTGCTTGGCAAGCTGAAAATTCCAGGTTATTCTGATTATTTGCACCCATATGATGAGAGCCATATTATTGGAATAGGTAAAGAGGCTGTTGAGGCAAGCGAAGAAGAGGTTGGAAGCAGAGATTTGAACTTTGCTTGGTATCAAGGAGTAAAGATTTCATTATTTGATGTAAGCGACGTTGAGCATCCGAAAGAAGTATCCAAATTTAATATCGGAGACAGAGGAACAGATTCACAAGCTTTGAGCGATCATAAAGCATTCCTGTTTAGCAGGGATAAAAATCTGCTAATAATACCTATTCTTTTGGCAGAGATAGATGAGTCAAAATATCCAAATGGAGTCGAAGCAAACACATATGGAGATTATGTCTGGCAGGGCGCTTATGTTTTCGAGTTAACGCTTGACAAAGGTTTTGTGCTGAAAGGAAAGATAAGCCATGACACCGCTGATGCAATGCTGAAGAGCGGCTATTATTATAGCTCGCCCTACTCTGTCAAAAGGTCTTTGTATATTGATAGTATAGTTTACACGGTTTCTGATAAGATGGTGAAAGCCAACAGGCTTGATGATTTGAGGGAAATTAGCAGTGTTGAATTGCCTTATTCAGAGACGAGTTACCCATGGTATGAATAGAGTAGTTATTTTCTTGGACAGATGTACATCCCGGAGAACAAGTAGAAGTTGTTGATCAACTAATATCAGAATTGGAAGGAGGTATAATGACTCAAGTTTGAGAGAAGAAAAAGGGAATTAGCACCAAGTAAACCTTTAAATTACTTATCCTGTAATAATATAAGATATTTGGAGGAAATTTGAATGGCAGATGAAATGATAGAAAAAGTCAAGAAACTCATGTATGAACCAGAAAAAATCAGAAACATAGGAACTATTGCACACATTGATCATGGGAAGACAACTTTTTCTGACAGTCTAATAGCAGGAGCAGGCATGATATCATTCGAGATAGCAGGGCAAAGACGTTTCCTCGATACAGACGACCAAGAACAAGAGAGGGGAATAACAATCTGGTCTGCAAATGCAAGCATGGTTCATGATTTTGAGGGTCAAGACTATCTGATCAACTTAATAGACACGCCTGGCCATGTTGATTTTGGGGGGGATGTGACAAGGGCTTTGCGTGCTGTAGACGGTGCTATCCTTCTAGTGGACGCTGTAGAAATGGTGATGCCCCAGACAGAAACAGTGCTTCGCCAAGCATTGAAAGACCGTGTAAGGCCAGTTCTATTCATCAACAAAGTCGACAGGCTAATCAAAGAGTTGAGACTGACTCCAGAGCAAATGCAGGAAAGATTCATGAAAATAATCACAGAAGTCAATATGCTGATCCAAAAATATGCCGAGCCGGAATATGGGGAAAAATTCCTAGTCAATGTCTCAGATGGATCAGTTGCTTTCGGCTCCGCTCTTAAAAAATGGGGGACTTCTATCTATTATATGAAAAAAACTGGTATAACTTTTAAGGAAATAATCGAAAAGACCGAGCAAGACAAGCAGGAAGAGCTCGCAGAAAAATCTCCCCTCCACAAGGTTGTCCTTGACATGATTATTAAGCATCTTCCATCCCCAACAAACGCCCAGAAATATAGGTTAGGCAGGATATGGCATGGGGATATGAATTCAGATATAGGAAAATGGATGACTTCTGTTGACCCTAATGGAAAATTGTCGGCAGTAATCACAAAAATCAGCCCTGACCCGCATGCTGGCTTCATTGCAACAGCAAGAATATTCTCTGGCAAAATTAAGAGGGGAGAGGATGTCTATTTAATTGGCAAGCAAAAGCTTCAGAGAGTGCAGCAAGTCAACATCTATAAAGGCCCCCATAGGGTTCAGGTTGAAGAGGCAATTGCTGGGAATATATGCGGAATAGTCGGGGTGAACGAAGCATTTTCTGGCGAAACTATTTGCGATCCTGATTTTATTATAGAGCCGTTTGAGGAGATCAAGCACATTTTTGAGCCTGTTGTCACCAAGTCTTTAGAGCCGAAAAACCCGCGAGACCTTACAAAGTTAATTTCTTTCCTGAAAAAACTCGCTCTTGAAGATACTACTATTCATGTTAAGATCAACGAGGAAACAGGCGAATATCTGGTTTCTGGTTTGGGTGAGCTTCATCTGGATGCTAAAGTCGAAAGAAAGCTGAAAGAAATAGACCTAGAATTTGAAGCCTCGCCGCCAATTGTCGTCTACAGGGAGACCCTTTCAAAAAGATCCCCGCAGATAGAGGGCAAGTCCCCGAACAAGCACAATAAATTCTACTTTATTTTAGAGCCGCTTCCAGAAAATGTTTATGAAGCTATGAAATTGGGTGAGATCCCATCTGTCTATGACATGAAAAAGAAGAATTTAGAGCTGAATAAGAAGCTTCTTGACCTTGGCTTCAGTGCAGATACTGTTAAGGATCTTGTATTAATCTATGGGAGGAATATGCTTTTTGACTCAACAAAGGGCGTCCAATATTTGAATGAAGCTATGGAAATGGTCAAGGATGGATTTAAGTCAATAATGGATGAAGGACCTCTTTCAAGAGAGCCTTGTTATGGCGTTAAAGTTACTCTAGTTGATGCTGATTTGCATGAAGACGCTATCCATAGGGGCCCTGGTCAAGTCCTGCCGGCAATAAGGCACGGTGTAACTCAGGGGATGTTTTCAGGGGACCCAAGCATACTTGAGCCTAAACAGATCATCAGAATAGATGTGCCAACCGAAGTAATGGGCGGGGCTATAAAAGAAGTCGGAAACAGAAGAGGCCAAGTTTTGGATATGAAGGATGAAAGAGGAGTCACGCTCATTCAGGCAAAAATACCTGTATCTGAGATGTTCGGCTTTAATTCCCAACTGAAGTCTGCAACAGGAGGAAAAGGTTTTTATAGTTTAATTGATGTAGTTTATGAGAAGCTTCCGAAGTCTTTACAAGACCAAACCGTGATTAAAATAAGGAAAAGAAAGGGTTTGAGCGAAGAAATTCCAAAATTGGAAAGTTAATAAATATATAGGGTAATAATAATTATATTTAATAGGAGGTGCTATTAATGGCAGAATTACCAAAAATTAACATAATCACATCTGGTCACGTAGATGCTGGCAAATCTACTTTAATCGGTAGATTATTGTTTGATTCCGGTGTTATAAGGCCAGAACAGATGAGAAAGATGGAAGAATTAGCTAAAGAGCTAAAAAAGGAGACATTTGAATTCGCTTTTATCATGGATAAATTGAAAGAAGAAAGAGAAAGAGGGGTAACTATTGATATTATGCATAGGCCTTTCCAGACAAAGAAATATAATTATACGATCATTGACTGCCCTGGACACAGAGATTTTGTTAAAAACATGATTACTGGTGCTTCACAAGCTGATGCAGCTATTCTTGTTGTTTCTGCTAAGCAAGGAGAAGGTATTCAAGAACAAACTAAAGAGCATACATTTTTGATGAAAGTTCTTGGCATCAACCAATTAGTTGTTGCTATAAATAAGATGGATGCGGCAAATTATGATGAGAAAAGATTCAATGAAATATCTGAGGAAGTCAAGAAGTTGATCAGGTCAATAGGTTATGACCCAGCTAAAGTGCCGTTTGTGCCAGTTTCTGGCATGAAGGGAGATAATGTTTTCAAGAAATCCGAGAACATGCCCTGGTACAAGGGGGATATTCTAGTTAATGAAATGGATAATACAATACAACCGCCTGAATTGCCAGTAGACAAGCCGCTGAGAATACCTATCCAAGACGCATACACAATAACAGGGGTAGGAACTGTTCCAGTTGGCAGGGTAGAAACTGGTATCTTGAAAGTTGGGGATAAAGTAATTTTCCAGCCTTCTGGAGCGACAGGAGAAGTCAAGACAATAGAAATGTTCCACAAGCAGCAGCCAGACGCAAAGCCTGGAGACAATGTTGGCTTTAATGTAAGGGGAATTGGAAAGGGTGATGTTACAAGGGGAGATGTCTGCGGGCTTGCATCCAATCCGCCAACAGTTGCAAAGGAATTCACAGCGCAGATTATTGTGCTGAACCACCCGACTGTTATGACAGCAGGATACACACCTGTATTCCACTTAGGAACAGCATCAGTTGCATGCAAGATTGAGGAAATAATTGCAAAGATTGACCCGAAGACTGGCCAAGTTATCCAAGAAAAACCAGACTTTATCAAGACAGGGGAGTCTGCAAGGATAAGAGTTGTTCCAACTAAGCCGATGGTAGTCGAGAAGCAAACAGACATTCCACACTTGGCAAGATTCGCTATCAGGGATATGGGACAGACGGTTGCGGCTGGCATTGTCATTGATGTAGTCAAGAGCGACGCAGTTAAAAAGAGTGATAAAACCAAAAAGTAAGGTTTTTTTCCTTCTTCTTTATTTTTCTTATTGTATTTGATTAGATTTTTTATTCTTCAACTCCCTAATTAAATTATGAAAGTTAAAATTGGAAATGAAGTTAAAGAATACAAGAATGTATGGATGGAAGGAAATATCGTCAAAGTAATCAATCACCCGAAACTGCCACATTTTTTTGAAATAACCGAATTGAATACACATAAAGAAACAGCAAACGCAATAAAAACAATGATCATACATGGGGCAGGAGCAATAGGGGTGACTGCTGGTTTTGGAATGGCTCAAGCCGCTCTTGAAGCGCCTGATAGAAATTTTGATGAATATATTTCTGAGGCAGCTAATACCCTTAAGAATACAAGGCCAACCGCGCAGAACTTATTTTATGCTATTGATAGGGTTATTGTTTCTATTAAGAAAGAAGATTCAGTTGAAAAGAAGAGAAAAGCAGCAATAAAAGAGGCTCAAAGAATTTCTAATGATGATGAGCAAGCCTGCAGAAAAATAGGGGAATATGGGAAAGAACTAATAAAAAATGGTTACGGGATTTTGACACATTGCGTTACTGGCGGTTTGGCTTTTGTCGATTATGGCTCAGCTCTTTCCCCGATAAAATTTGCGCATTATGAAGGCAAAAAAATATTTGTTTTTATTGATGAGACCAGGCCTAAATGCCAAGGTGCTAGATTAACTGCCTGGGAACTTTTGCAAGAAGGAATACCTCATGCAATAATAGTAGATAATGCGGCGGGTTACTATATGAACAAGGGGGATATAGATATTTGCATAGTTGGTGCTGATCGTGTGGCTTCAAATGGGGATGTTGCGAACAAGATCGGGACTTATGAAAAGGCTGTGCTAGCAAAAGAGAATGGAATCCCATTTTATGCTGCTTTTCCTTTATCTACAATAGATCTTGAATGCCCAGGTGGAAATTATATTCCAATAGAAGAGAGGTCACAAGATGAAGTTCTGTATAATTATGGCAAAACAGATTCAGGTGAATTCGAAAGAGTAAGAGTTTCACCTTTGGGAAGTCAGGTAAAAAACCCCTCATTTGATGTAACACCAGCAAAATATATAACCGGTTTAATAACACCTAGAGGTATAATAAAACCGACTAAAAAAAATATTTTAGGTTTATTTAAATGAATGAAACATATCAAGGAGTCAAATTCGAAACATTATTTATAAAAAAGGAAATATTGAAGAATAAAAGAATTGAAAAACTTAATTATTGGTGTAAAAGATTTTCAGAACTTGGGTTTGCCCCTAAAATTGGCGATGGTTCTGCGGGAAATTTATCTTTTAGAACATCAAATGGGTTTATAATAACCGCTTCAAACTCTGATCTTAGAAACATGACTAATGATGATTTTGTCGAGGTTTTAGACGTAAATTTGAAAAGTAAAAACATTAAAGTTATTGGAAAGAAATCGCCTTCTTCTGAATCAATGTTACATTTTTTGGTGTATAAAAATAGGACAGATATTAATGCAATATTTCATGGACATTCAAAAGAATTATTAAACTCAAATTTTATATCAACAAAAAAAGAAAAGCCATATGGGACAATTGAATTAGCAGAAGAGGTCCTCAAAATTTTAGGTAAAAAAAATTTAATTTTAATGAAAAATCATGGTTTTCTTTCTTTTGGCAAAACAATGAATGAAGCTTGGAGTAGCATTATTCTATCTATGAAGAAAAAATAAACGAAACATCGAAAATAAAAATGTTA
>Ga0210027_1000211_pt1 | contig 63956 bp, 60 predicted proteins | sample CryGeymeta201510_FD_183978 | JGI IMG/M metagenome (GOLD analysis project Ga0210027, IMG submission 183978) | Groundwater microbial communities from Crystal Geyser aquifers in Utah, USA - Crystal Geyser metaG 2015-10 (SPAdes) (version 2) | ecosystem: Environmental > Aquatic > Deep subsurface >...
AGGGGTAAAGAATGAAAGTACGATCAGACAATACATCAACGACCAATCATGACCATAGGAGTAAATTCTCCGCCCTTTAGGGCGGGGATTACGTTAATTTTGTTTATGTGCTTACACTCATCCGACGATCACGTTAAAGTGAAAGTTTACATACCGCAATAAACCTGACTGCCGATAGTGGGCTGGTACGGAATGACGGATATGGATTCCCGCCTTTGCGGGAATGACAAAGGGGTTGTGCATCATGGTGGAAAACTGCATATTGACGGCTATAAAACCATATTCTATACTGCATATACAAAGTGCGTATAATATCCCTTACACGCATATTCTGTATAAATATATACAACTAGAATAGAGTTGATACGCCCTATTCCCATCTATAAATATTTAATGTATAACATGCTAACTTTCCTATTCTGTGCGCATCCCTTATTTTGACGACTACCTGCTCTATCTGCAGACGCAAAATTATTCTATAGAAACCGTGTACAACTACGAACGCGATCTCAAAGTGTTTGAGCGGTTTTTAGACGAGCTGCGCGTGCCGTTTGTCAAACTGGATAAAAAAACCGTCAATCAGTATAAAGCTTACTTAACGTCTATAGACCGTAAAACAGCGGAAGATGTGAAGCATGCGGAAAAACTCTCCCCGCAATCCATAAACCGTACGCTCTCCGCTTTACGCTCATTTTTAAAATACCTCGTGGAAACCGATCTGCCATCCCCCATCGCTCCGGACGCAGTGCAGCTGATACGTACCAATAAAAAGCATGCGCGTGTTGCCGAATTGGCGCAATTGGTAAAGCTCATAGAAGCTCCGTCTACTATGGAAAATGATCTTATAATCGCCTTGCGTAACCGCGCCATGTTAGAGGTGCTGTTTGCCACCGGAATGCGTATTTCAGAGCTCCTGGGGCTTAACAGGGCTCATATAGACGGTTCCGGACGTATATTCATCCGTGGAAAGGGGAAAAAAGAGCGTTTTGTGTATATGACACCCCGCGCATCTAGACATTTACAGGATTATTTGAATGTACGCAATGATAGCCTTGGCGCGTTGTTCATTCCCTACCGCGGTAAAAACACGACACCTGACAGAGTAACCAAACGACGCATCTCTCCCAACTACCTGCAAGGGAAAATAAAACGCTATCGGGAAAAGTTAAAAATCAATGTGCCAACATCAGCGCACTCGCTGCGGCACGGGTTTGCCACCTACTTGGCGGAGAGCGGCGCGAATCCTGCCGCCATACAGGTGCTACTTGGCCACGAGTCTCTCAATACCACGACCCGCTATGTGAATACATCGGACAAGTACGCCGAAACCACCCATCATAAATTTCATCCATTAAAAAAAGATGATTGTTAAGTTGTTCATGGCCTATAGGCTAATTCGCACGAATTAGCCTATAGAAAAAATACTTATTTAAATGAGTATTTCCATGTACTATTGCGTACTCCTTTCCTCTTACTTCGTACTACTCATTTATGCAACACATCACACCGTCTGAAGCGGCGGAAAAATTGAAACTCGGACAGGAAGTTGTGCTTCTGGATGTACGCACGCCGCAGGAGTATGATGAAGCACATCTCAAAAATGCCGTCTTACTCCCCTTGCAGAGCTTATCGCAAGAGTCACTGGAGGCGCGAGGTTTGGGAAATGGTATCAGAGATAAAGAAATTATCATCTACTGCCACTCCGGAGGCCGTAGCTTAGCCGCGTGCTCGTTTATGAGCCAACTCGGCTACACCAATATAAAAAACCTCACTGGCGGTATTTCCCGCTGGGAAGATAGAAGTCTTGTGGTTGATGACATTGGATAGGAGTATTAAAGCAAATGTTGGACTTGCGAAGTCCAACATCACCTACGAAAGTAGAAATTGGATGGGGGTATTAGACATTTTTTTTACCCCCATCAATAATCGCGTCTCTTTTGATTATCTCATTCTCTTCAAGAAATCTTTTTGTTTCCTCGGAATGTTTTTGAAAGGGAATATTTATGGGTAAAATCTTTAAATATTGGGTCAAGGCAAATACTCCAACGGATTCACCGGAATGCCGTTGTTGCGGACCTCAAAGTGCAAGTGCGCGCCGGTAGAGAAGTTTCCTGCGCCACGGGTTCCCGGCAACCCGCCAGTGGCGCCGATACTTTGACCCTGCATCACAAAGTCATCCTCTTTCACGTCAATGCGCGATACATGACCGTAAACAGTGGAAATGCCGTTGTTATGGATGACCATGATGTAGCTGTAACCCAGTCCGTTATCTTTCGCACTGCCAACATAGCCACTTGCCGCAGCGCGAATAGGTGTGCCTTGGGATGCGCGAATATCTATTGCTGAATGCTCAAAGAGTTTTTTAAAGGGGTAGGTGGGATCGTGGAAGTAGGCGGTAATACCGCGCAACGGGTCAACCGGCCACGCGAGGTCGGAAGACAAGTCGTTAAAGCGTGAAAGCTCCTGATCTCGTTGTGACTGGGCAATCAAATCGCGTATGCGTTTCTCGGAACTTGCAATTTCTTGATCCGCAATCTTCTGTTGCTGCTGAATTTCCCACAATAAATTACGGTATTTTATTTCACTGTTGCGCGTTTCGTTCATGAGTACCTGCTTTGCCTCCTTTTCTTCCTTCAAATCGGCCTTGCGGTTTTCCAGCGCCTGCAGCAATTCGCGTTGCAGTTCCTGTTGATGTGCGAGTTCTGTCTGTTGATCAAGGAGTGCCACCTGGTATTGTTCAATTTCTCCCAATGTTTCCTGGAGACTCCCCTGCACGTCCTGCACTTGCTTGAGTTGATTGAAAAATTCGGAGAAACGGTTGTTTTCCAGCAAAATTTCCAAATATGTGCGCTGATCAAGCTGGTTGATATGCTGGAGGAGTTCTTTGATTTCCCCTTTGCGCTTCACGATACGATTTTCAGTTTCCGCAATCTTTTCCTCGGTCGTCTGCATTTCCAGTTTTGTTTTGGTGATCTTTTCTTCCTGTAATTCTATGTCAATCTGGAACTTGGCAACGCGGTTGTCTAAAATGGATACTTGTCCCGCGAGGGTTGCGGATTCTTCTTGTAAATCGGTGATTTCTTTTTTATATGCGCCGGACTTGTTACTTAATGCGTCAATGCGATCTTTGGCGTAGTTGATTTTTTCCTGCAAACCTTTAATACCCGGCACATCGCTATAGTCGTAAGCGCCAACGGGCGTGTCGCTCCCCTGCCCCTGTGCGACGTACGCGCGGATGCCCACAAAAAAAGACACCATTAAAAGTGCCGTAGTTAAGCCAATAATTAAAAGCGGCAATGAGGAAAATAAGAGCTTTTGTTTTTTGACAAGCATGGGTTTTTGCGCGTAACTTTTCTCTTATGCTTTCAGTATAGCATGATTTTGGTCATTTTTCAATGAAAAAATCACCCGGATAGCTATGCAGAGCAATAGGAATATCTATGCGCTCTATCAGGTCAGTTTTTGCAGCGCAACGTTCACCCGTACAAGGGTTTCTTCCTTACCCAGCGCTTCCGCAATTTCAAAAGGACCGGGAGATTTTTTAAGACCGGTTAACGCGACGCGCAAGGGGTAGAGCACATCCCCGTTGCCCCAATTGTTTTTTTCAATGGAGGGAAAAAACTTCTTTTCCAAAAAATCCTTTTTCCAATTTTTAGTATCTATCCCCTGCAAGAGCTCGCGCGAGAATTCCAACGTTGCAAGAGTTGTTTCAAGGGAATTCGCTTTCCAGTTGAGGTCATGCGCTACATACGGCTCTACGGAAAAATAAAATGCGATGGACTTTCCTGTTTCACACAGATTGGTAAGACGGTCGCGCACCAAGGAGACCACGCGCATAAGATCCGAGAACACTACCTCTTTTTTTGTTGCCGCAGAGAGGTAAGAGTCGGCATCATTCTGCGATTGCAGCACGCCAGCTTCAAGAAGATAGGGAATGACTCTGCGCGTGAGATCATCAAGAGAAAGTTTTTTAATGTGCTGCCCGTTGAGCCAGTTAAGCTTTTGTTCGTCAAAAACCGCACCTGCCGAATGCACTTGTGCAAGATCAAAACGATCAACAAGCTCCTGTACGGTAAAGACCTCCTCGTTGGTTTTCGGATTCCATCCCAAGAGCACAATAAAGTTCAAGAGCGCTTCCGGCAAATAGCCATTCTCGCGGAACCAGTTGACCGTCGCGTGATTTTTTCGCTTGGACATCTTGGTGCGGTCGGGATTAAAAATAAGCGGTATGTGGGCAAATTCCGGAGGCTTCCAACCCAATGCCTCGTAGAGTAATAGCTGCTTAATGGTGGAGGGTAAAAGATCTTCGCCGCGGATGACGTGAGTGATGCGCATCTCATGGTCATCAATAACATTGGCGATATTATAGAGCGGTATGCCGTCTGATTTTACAATGACAAAATCACCGTAAAGCGAAGTATCCTCTTGAACGTTACCGCGGATAATATCGACATAGGAACGCTTGCCGGTTCCGGTTGGCACACGAAAACGTATGGTCGGTTTTCGCCCCTCTTTTTTGAATGCGTCGCGCGCATCTTGCGTGAGCGTACCGCAACGGCCGCTGTACTTTGGCGGAATTTTTTGCGCTTCCATTTTGCCGCGCTCGGCTTCCAACTCTTCTGGTGAGCAGAAACAAGGATAGGCTTTGCTTTCAGCAAGAAGCCGGTTGATGTATGTATGGTAGAGCGAGAGCCGCTCCATCTGGTGGTAGGGGCCATACCCCCCTCCTTTATCCACCCCTTCGTCCCACGCAAGTCCCAACCAGGTGAGCCCGTCTTTAATGTTGTCCTCGTATGCTTTGGTGGATCGGGATTGGTCTGTGTCTTCTATGCGCAAAATAAACTTTCCTTTTTTCTGTTTTTTAGCGAAAAGATAGTTGAAAAGCGCGGTACGGGCGGTACCGATATGCAAGTTGCCGGTTGGCGATGGTGCGAGACGAACTCTTACTATAGGCATAAGAAAAGCAATATTGGAATTTTGCCGCCGTTTATGTAATAAATTGCAACCGTTTCATTTCAGTGACAATATACTCCCCTACTTCCCGCCGTACGGGATGGACAATAGCCGGAATGTCTTGAGGGTTAATCCATTGGTATCCCGAGAGCTCGCGCTTTTCAAGATGTAGAGCTGCATCCGATCCGTGCCACGCAAGAAAGAATATATGCTGTTCTTGTCCGCGGAAGCTTTGTATCTGACCTTTTGGCCAATTATAGGTATAGGTTTTTGCCGCTTTGCCTTCAATGGTAAATGTAGCGCATCCCAACTCTTCCTGCAACTCACGCAACACACCTTCCTCCGATGTTTCACCACTACTGATACCGCCTTGCGGGAATTGCCAATGCGCCGGATCCGAAGCCCTTGACACAACAAGAACTTTTCCATCGGCGCGCCGGATAACCCCAAGTGCATTTTGACGGTAGCGATATTTGCTTTGCCAAACTATCTTTATCGCCTCTTTCCCAAATACTGCAACCGCACGCCAAATACGCGGTAATCTCGCGGGTTGACGCGCAAGCCGCCACAGCCACTCAAGTCCAATGTTGCGCAAAGCACGGGGTGCGCGTTTTTGTCTGCCGGTAAGATAGTCCAGCGATCCGCCAATACCCATACCCACACGCAGCGATGGCACCGCATGCTTGTGTTGTACCAGCCACTGTTCCTGATACGGTGCGCCAAAATCAACCAGAATGATATCCGGCTGGTGGCGTTTGAGCGATTCCAAAACCGCTTGCTCTGATGCTTCTTCCGTTGATGCCGAAATAACGAAAAATGCGAGTTCCGGATAGCGCTCTTTAACCGCGCGCACCAGCTCACCTTTACTGGAAAGTCCATTGAGGCGATGGAACACCGCCACGCGTAGTTGATGTTTTTGCGCTTTCAGCAGCAAGCGTAGGGTCATATCAGCCCCCGTTACCGGATGTTCCAACCTGCCTCCCAACATGCGCAAAAGCCAGGTAAGTCCCGTACCGTCAGGAACGTTGAGATCGGCTTCATTCAAGGCATCGCGATACGGTTTATTTTTTTTAGCCTCTAACAGTATTTCCGGATTGAGCGTGGTAATGATGTGCGGCTGTTGAGATGCCAAAAAACGATCAAGGTAACCAAGCGTTTCCTTGAAAGTAACCACATCAACCCGAGTTTCAAATAGATAGCAATGTCGGGGAAACATACGTTATACGCGCTTAGAAAATATGGTTGAGTATCAATGCATCGCCTAGGTCACTTGGTTTAGTATAGTGCCGTAGAAACATGCCGTCAAATTCCTCTCATTGACAGTTCACCTGGCACTTCGTCATACGCGTACATAGCACCTCTATTACTTGACAGGATATTATTTATATTTTATACTGTATATTAGCAATCTCATAGAGAGAGTGCTAATATACAGTATTTTGATTTCTATGAAACCCCAGCAATTTACGACCAAGTCGCAAGAAGCACTTGCTGAAGCCCAGCAGCGCGCTTATGAAATGCAGCACGCCCGAACGGATCCCGTGCATCTTTTTGTTGCGCTGTTACAACAGCACGAGGGACTGGTCTCTGCCATATTGCAGAAAATAGAAAAGAGCGTTACAACCATGCTAGAGATGACGGAACAGGCGGAAAAATTACTGCCCAAACTCGCAACGCCTGAAGAGCCGCAGCCATCCCCTGCCCTGATTGCCGTTTTACGCCAGGCGGAAAAAGAGGCAAAAAAAATGCATGACGACTATATCAGCGTAGAACATATTTTACTTGCCTATCTTGAAGTGCGTACGGATGTGACCCCCCTTCTGGATCGGTTGGGTATTACCAAAAAAGCGGTAGAAACAGCACTGCAAAATGTTCGCGGCAAAGAACGTGTTACTTCACAGAATCCGGAAAATTCCTACCAAGCACTGGAGAAGTATACGATCAATTTGACCGAACGCGCGCGGCGGGAAAAAATTGATCCGGTGATTGGCCGCGATGAAGAAGTCCGGCGTGTTATGCAGATTCTTTCCCGCCGCACCAAAAACAATCCGGTGTTGATTGGCGAAGCGGGAACGGGCAAAACCGCCATTGTGGAAGGTTTGGCGCAGCGGATAGCGGATGGCGATGTGCCGGAAACGCTTAAAAATAAAGAGTTGGTTATATTGGATCTTGCGGCTCTTGTTGCCGGGTCAAAGTTTCGCGGGGAATTTGAGGAACGGCTTAAATCTGTCGTAAAAAATATCCAGGAAAGCGGCGGCGTCTATATGCTCTTTATTGATGAGTTGCATACACTTGTTGGCGCCGGAGCGACTGAAGGTGCTATGGACGCGTCAAATATTTTAAAACCGGCATTAGCGCGCGGAGAACTCCACACCATTGGCGCAACAACGCTGAAAGAGTATCAAAAGTATATTGAGAAAGATGCGGCGCTTGAGCGGCGCTTTCAGCCGGTGTATGTTGCGGAACCCTCGCTAGAAGATACTATCGCCATTCTGCGCGGTATCAAGGAAAAATATGAAGTGCATCACGGTGTGCGTATTACCGACGGTGCGCTGATTGCGGCGGCAACACTTGCACAGCGTTATATTACGGATCGTTTTTTGCCTGACAAGGCGATAGATTTAATTGATGAGGCAACATCCGGTATTCGTATGGAGATTGACAGTCTGCCAACCGAGCTTGACCAATTGAAGCGCAAGGACACCAAGTTGGAAATTGAACGGCATTCGCTCGTAAAAGAAAAAGATACGGCATCCCAAGCACGGCTTAAGGAGTTAGACGAGGAACGCGCCAATCTCCAAGAAGAAATCAAGAAAATTGCCTTACGCTGGAAGCATGAAAAATCCTACATTGATGCCATGCGCGAGGCAACAAAAATAATTGACGCATTAAAGTCCCAGGCGGATATTGCGGAACGCGAGGGTGATCTGGCAAGCGTTTCCGAAATACGCTACGGAAAATTACCGGAGGCGGAAAAGAAATTACAAACGGCGCAGCAGAAACTGAATGAGCTGCAAAAGGACAGTGCCATACTCAAAGAAGAAGTAACCGAAGAAGATATTGCGGAAGTTGTATCACGCTGGATCGGCGTTCCGGTGAGCAAGATGCTGAAGAGCGAAGCGGCGAAATTAGCCGAAACCGAGAAAATACTTGGCCGCCGCGTAGTTGGACAAACGGATGCCATTGCGGCCATTGCCAATGCGCTTCGCCGATCACGCGCGGGGTTGGCGGAAGCCGGACGACCCATGGGCTCATTTCTCTTTTTAGGGCCAACCGGTGTTGGTAAAACCGAAGTAGCGAAAGCGCTTGCGGAATTTCTCTTTCATGATGAGCAGGCCATGGTGCGCGTAGACATGTCCGAATATATGGAAAAGCACGCGGTAGCGCGGCTTATCGGCTCTCCACCCGGCTATGTAGGATACGAAGAAGGAGGTCAGCTGACGGAAGCCGTTCGTCGCCGTCCCTACAGCATATTGTTATTTGACGAAATTGAAAAAGCGCATCCCGACGTCTTTAATATCTTTCTGCAGATTTTAGAGGATGGACGGCTTACCGATGCGAAAGGCAGAACAGTCAATTTTACGAACGCGGTATGCATTTTTACCTCCAACATCGGCAGTCAGGAAATACTGGACTCGACTTCCCCAACCGATGCGGCGCAAACGGATGCACATCTTGAGCACGTGATTGAACCGCTTATCAGAAACTACTTTAAGCCGGAATTTTTGAACCGGCTTGATGAGCAAATTATCTTTCACGCACTGACGGAGAAGCACTTGGAGAAGATTGTTGAGCTGCAACTTGCCCGCGTTACGCATCGTGCGGCTGCGCAAGGCATCACCTTGACGTTTTCTCAAAATGCGAAAATGTGGCTTGCAGAACAAGGGTACGATGCGGCGTACGGAGCGCGTCCCTTAAAGCGCCTCATTCAACAAAAAGTTCTGGATCCGCTGTCACTCAAAATGATTGAGGGTACGTTTACGGAAGGGACTCGCGTTGAGGTTGAGGTGAACAAGGGCAAAGTGGCGCTTATCAGTGCGCAAGCGGCAAAAACGAAATAGGATACACAGAAATCAAGAGATATGGTATACTGCATCACAGCATAGTACCTATGTTTTTATTTGCACAGATTGTGAAAAACATTAAAAAAGCAGGGGTTTACGTTCTACTCTTTGCAGTGGTTTTTGTGCATTGTGCTCCTGGAGCCAAGGGTGCGGCAATATTTAATCCCGACTATCTCTTAGCTGATGCTGAATTAACCGATACACTGTCCTTTCCGACCCCTGACCATGTACAAGCGTTTCTCTACGCCCGCCATAGCCCCCTCGCCTCGTACACCGAATCCATACATACGGATAATCTCTTTACCCTGATTGACGGCACCGCAACATTATTGAACGCGCAACGCGCGCTTCCCGCGAATGAACGGAGCGTTTCGCCGGTTCAAATTTTACAAAGCGCGTTTTTGCCTGATTATCCCGCACTCTACGGTGTTACCACCGATGAGCTTGCACTGGGCACCATAGCGGAATTGCTCCGCGGTCCGAAAATAACCGCCGCGCAGCTGATATGGGAAGCCGGACAATACTACGGTATTTCACCAAAATTTCTGATTACCTTACTCCAAAAAGAACAGAGCTTGGTGACCAGCGCAACGCTGACCACCGAACAGCTTGATTGGGCGATGGGCGCCGGAGCGTGTGATAGCTGTGATAAAACTGATGCAAAACGCCGTTTGGTGTACGCGGGTTTCTCAAAACAAATTGCGTGGGCGGCGCAAAAATATCATGAGTATCTGCAGGATATTGCCACGAAAGGCGCAACCATATCCGGCTGGGCTCCCGGCATCACCAAGACCACCGTTGATGGCATTACGGTAACGCCGGTAAATAGCGCCACGGCCGCACTGTATACGTATAATCCCTGGGTAGGAAAATACGGCGGAGGATCCGCGCGCTGGGGAGGTAATTCGCTGTTGTGGAAGCGATGGCAGGAATGGTTTCAAACGAGCTATCCTGACGGAAGTTTATTGCAGATTGCCGGTGAGCCTGGCGTATGGTATCTCTCGGGAAATGCAGTGCATCCGATTGCGTCAAAATCCGTACTGCTCTCAAGGTTTGGCGCGCGAGCGGAAAGAAGAATTCTGCAAGTTTCAGCAAACGATCTCACCCAATATCCCATAGGCGCGGCGCTTAAATTTCCCAATTATGCGGTAGTGGCAACCGGCCAGGGAGATAAATATTTACTGGTGGACGGCATGCGCAGAAAGTTCGCCGATGACGAAGCATTTCGTTCAATCGGCATCAATCCGGAAGAATTGGAAACGGTAACGCTTGAAGATATTGCCGGTTACGCTTCCGGCATACCGATAACCGGCGCATCCGTTTATCCGACAGGCATGCTGCTGCAGCATACGACGAGCGGCGGCGTGTACTTTGTGCAGGACGGCATTAAACATCCGATTTGGTCACGGGATTTACTTGCGCTGCATTTTGAAGGAAAGTCCATTCTGCCCGCATCCCCCGAAGACCTGTCGGGCTATCCGGACGGCATGCCGGTAACTTTTCCTGATGGCGTACTCGTTAAATCAACCGATTCTCCGGTCGTCTACGTTATCTCCAATGGTTTGAAACGGCCCATTGATACCGAAGATACGTTTTTAGGGCTTGGTTACCAATGGAGTAACGTCATTGTTGCACACACCCGCGTGCTTGATTTGCACCCGACGGGAGATGTGGTGACTTTGCAAAAAGATGAAATTACTCTCGCGATAACTAGCAACCCATAACTCTGCTGCAACAAAAAAAATGTTGTAAGTCTTTGGTTGTGCGTTGTGCGTTGACATGCCTTTTGTTTTTACCGCACTGGTACCCCATGCACCTGCTTCACTTGATTCTCTTGCCGGTACACAAGTTGCATTACTCAAAAAAACACGGGAAGCCATGACGAAACTTTCCTTTGAAATCTACGCTGCAAAGCCGGATGTGCTCTTAGTGCTCTCACCGCACGGTAAAATTCTTGAAGATGCGGTGAGTATCAATACCGCGCCTGAATTTGAGGGAAATCTTGAAACATTCGGCGATCATGGCACGAGATGCGTCTACCCCGGCGCAGTCGGTTTTGCGCATCAAATTAAGGAACCTTTGGAAACGCGGTACCACATCGCACTCATTCATGAACCCGTACTGGACTATGGGACGACCATACCCCTGTTACATCTCTTGCGCGATAATCGCATACCGCTCGTACCCATCTATCCTTCGCTCCGTTCATTGGATGAACATTTTGCAATCGGCACAGAGCTTCAGGAAACGATTCTCAAAACCAATAAGCGCATTGCTATCGTCGTAACGGGCGATCTTGCGCACCATCATCACGCAGATGCGCAAAAGAAAAAACGTAAAGGAGAAACATCGGAAGCGGCGCGGCTTTTTGACACGCGCATACAGGCGTTGCTGGTAAAGCGCGATAGTGAGGCGCTGCTCGCGATTCCCGGGGAGGAAATGGTTGCTTCGGGTTCTTGCTTGTTTCGTCCCCTGGCTCTTTTTTTGGGTATCGTGCGGCATATAAATTTTACGGTTGAAACCCTTGCTTATGAAATTGCGCAGGATGTAGGCTATGTGACGATGTATTTTCAACTGTTGTGACCATGTACGCTTCACTCATTCCGTTGAGAAAACTTCCCGCATCGCTCGTGAGCACGTTCACGTATAACGTCCCCAAAGAACTTGAGGGGCGTTTGTGTCTTGGGCAGCTCGTGGAAGCTCCTTTCCGCGCGACGCAGCTTCCCATGGTGGTTTGGGAACTTTCTCATGCGTTGCCCGATACGCCTCGCCAAGAGTTGAAATCAGTATCCCGCGTGCTCACGTTGCACCCCATACTTACGGTCGCGCAGCACACCTTAGTGCAGTGGATGCGTGAAACGTACGCGGTGCATGAGGCAACGTTGCTCAAACGCATACTCCCCGAGCTCACGAAGCACACGGTTGGGGATTATGCACAGGCGCGAACATTGACGCGCACATACCCGACCGCATCTCCCTTCGTAAAATCGGTGTTTGTGCAAGCGCCATCAGCGCCTTTTCTCTCCCCACGACTTGATGCCATGTTACAAGAAACAGCGCGCGGCGACCATAGCGCGCTCCTGCTCGTTCCCAATCTTTTTGCGCTTGCCGCGCTTGAGGATGAATTGCGGCACCGCGGATACCACTATCTCGTCGTGCACGGTGATCTCTCACCAACCGCGTACCGCGCGCTCTATGCGGCGGTCACCCTACAAGAGTCGCGAATCGTTATCGGCACACGCAAAGCGCTTTTTTTGCCTTACGGAAATTTACGCGCGGTGATACAGTTTTGCGCAAATGACCCTTCGTATAAACAGTGGGATATGAAACCCCGCTACCGCACGCGTGATGTGGCACAAAAACTCTGTGCGCTGCATGGGAGTATGTTTGTTCGCCAGGATGTCTATCCGGGCGTTGAAGATATTCCGCTCATGAAAAATGGACAGCAGGATATTATCGCACAAACGTATCAGTGGAAACCCCTGCGCGTTGTCAGCCAGGCTGCGGGAAAGCGTGACACCATACCGGAGGCGATACTCCATGCAATTGACCAGACGCTTGCGCAAGGCAGACAGGCAATGCTCATTTCGTATGGTACCGATCACGGGTCCGTGCTCGTCTGTAAAGATTGCGGTTGGAAGCCCCTGTGCCCTGCGTGCGATGCCGTGCTGTTTGTAGCGAAGGGTAGCACGCTCGCCTGCCGTTGGTGTACCCATCAGAGAGCGGTTCCTGTTGTTTGCGCGACGTGCAAAAGCGCGCATCTTGTTGAACGCATGCCCAAGGCAACAAACTTTCTGCGAGACCTTCGGCGGCGCTTTCCCCTGGCACGTATTGCGGCTGGAGAGACAGATCAAGTGATGACCTATGCAACAAGTACAAAATTATTCAAAGATTGGAAGAGGGGCTTGTTGGATATACTCGTAGGAGGGCCGCATCTGGCATACGGTTGGTTGTTGCCCCAAACCGCATTTTGCAGTATACTCTCGTTTGAATCCTTGCTCGGCCAGCCCGGCTACCAGTCCCGAGAACATGCCTTTTTCTTTGTGGAACGTTTGCGTTCAATTGGCAAAGAGCTATCTCTCGTCGCGCGTAATCCGGAACATGAGTTGTTTCAGTATCTTGGAGAAGGCGGTCACAAAATCTTTTTTACGAAAGAGCTGAACGAAAGAAAGGAGTTAGGATATCCGCCGTATACAAAACTTTTGTCCTGTACGACGCGTGCCATACGGGAAAGCGTCGTAACCGAACGGCTTGCGGCTCTGGCACATGCCCTTGACGCGAGCCTGAAAGACAGAAGCGCGCATCGCTATGTAACGCATGCTCCCTACGTAAAAAAAAGATCCATGTATTTTGGAACGCTCACCATAAAGTACGCCGAAACATTTGTATTACCTCGCATGCTCTATGGCGAAGAGTGGGTCGTAGATCCGTATCCGGAAAATATTTTATGACGGTATAACTCATGCACCGCATGCGGTACCTCGCTCCGTATGATCAGAAAAATAATTACCAAAGACATTCCCGGTATTCGGGAAAAATCAAAAGAACTCCCTAAAGAATTTTTATCTACAACTGCTTTTCAGCGGCTGCTTGTGGATATGGAAGAAACCATGTATGCAACGGACGGTGTCGGTATAGCCGCTTCCCAGATTGGAGAAAATATCCGCGTAGCGCTCGTGACCGATGAGCGGAAAAAATTATTTCTCATCAACCCGAAGATCATTTGGTCCTCTTGGAGAAAAGTATGGGGTGAAGAGGGGTGTTTGTCGGTTCCTGGTCTATTTGGCATGGTACGCCGCGCTTCCAGCATTCGGGTAACCGCATTGAATACGGAAGGTGCGGATCATACGTTTGACGCGAAAGGGTTTTTTGCGCGCGTGATTCAGCATGAATTGGATCATTTGGACGGCATACTTTTCATTGATCGTGCAAAAGACTTGCACGAAGTGAAGGAATCTCACGACCATGCGCTCTAATATGCAGCCCACGCGCGTCATATTTTTTGGCACAGGAAACTTTGCGGTTTCCTCTTTGCGCTATATGGCGAAAGATACGCGGTACGACGTTATGCTGGTGGTAACCCAACCGGACCGTCCCCAAGGAAGAAAACAAGAGTATATTCCCTCTCCGGTTAAACAAGCAGCACTGCGACTCGGGTTGGAGGTGTGGCAACCGGAAAGCATAAAAGAAGCAATAGCTCTTGCGCGCATACGGTCATACCAACCCGATGTCATGGTGCTGGCTTCCTATGGTAAAATTTTATCTCAAGAGATTTTAGACATTGCGCCTCATGGCATACTGAACCTCCATGGTTCACTCTTACCGCAATTGCGCGGCGCATCACCCATACAGACGGCTATTGCGCAGGGTTACCAAGAAACCGGTGTGACGCTCATGGTAATGGATAATAAAATGGATCATGGTCCCTTATTGGCACAGCAGGCGCTAACGTTAACGGGGAAAGAAACCACGCCTGAACTGGAGACGCTGCTTGCTGATATTGGAGCGGAACTTTTACGAAAGCATTTGCAAAACTATCTTGACGGTACGTTGGCAGCACAAGAACAACGTCACCACGCGGCAACTTTTTGCCAACGCATTAAAAAGGAAGATGGGATTATTGACTGGGAAAAAAGCGCGGTTGACCTTGAACGGCATCTGCGCGCCTACACCCCCTGGCCGGGAAGCTACACGTATTGGAAGGGTAAAAAATTGACTCTCCATAAAGCGTTGGTTTCGCACGAGCAATCCCCTCTTTCCCCGGGTACGGTGTATGCAATGCCATCCCCGAGTAGCCGGGGATCTCTTGCAAAAATAGCCATCTCCTGCGGAAAAGGGTCTCTTGTTGTTGAAGAAGTGCAGCTGGAAGGAAAAAAACTTTTACCCATTGAAGCATTTATGCGCGGATGCCCGAAATTTGTTGGCGGGATTTTGTTAAGAGCGCCACAGTGAAAAGTAACAGAAGTCCGATGCCAAGCGGGTGGTTGAGATACGGGCTAAACGCATGAGTTGTGGCAAGAGCGATCATGCCTATCCCAAAGCCAAATAACCTTGCGTCAGCACGTGTATGATAAAATGGCGGTGGTGGTGTCCTCAAGCAGCTTGTCCACTCCCTCCCTAACGTCCACAACAGCCACAAGAGCGCCAATATACCGATAAGCCCCATTTTGAGCCACATGTCCAAATATCCCCACTCAACCGCGCTTGTGGTGTAGAGACCGTCCGGGTGGGTAGCAAGTATACGGGGATCCTGCGAGATATACGTCACCGTTGCACCAAACCCCTGCCCCCTAATGGGTGCTTTTTTTATTTCGCCAAGCAATGGCTTGAGAAGCGCCCACCGGCTCCCTACCCCCGCTTCTCCCGAAAACGTTGCCGCACGCTGTGCAAGTACGGACAGATCAAAAGATCCGCTACCCAATTTTGGCAAGGGTACGACTGCTACGCTCCACGCCAAAAACACACCAAGAACTCCCGCAACCATGCTCACGCTAAAAAATTTTACCGCTTGCACAACATACGTCTTGCGATGTCGTATATTGGGAAAGAGAGGCAACAGAAAGATAAAAAATAATCCCGCGATACTCCCCACCCAAAAAGATCGGGATCCGCTGGCAAAAAGCGATGCGGTAAAGAGCGAAGCAAGCAACCACAAGGTGAGTGTTTTTTGGGATTCTCTTCTATGAAGCAGGAGTGCCAGCACGATAAACAGCCCAACGAGATGGAAGATTTGGCTCTGCAGAAAAATGCGACTCATACCCCCAAGAAGCTGGGTAATTTCCCCTACGCCGGTCATGCGAACCCATCGGTAAACCGGTTCCCACCAATACCAAAGAGGATGGGAAAACCAAAGCACCAACCACAGCGTCTTCAAAGAGAGTATGACCGTTGCAGCGCAAGCAACTTCAATGAGCCGCGCGAAGAAGTTGTGCCGAATATATACGGCAAGTAGCGGCAAGAGCAGCGTGCCGTAGGCATAGCTGTTCACATCAAAAAAAATGTCGGCAAACGCATGCCGCAGCAGTATTCCTCGCGCAATGCCCATACCAATCACCACAGCGAAAAATCCATACGCCTTGCCAAGAGGTGTGGCAAAAAATCGCATAAGACGTATGCGCTGCTCCCGGTACAATAGAAAATGTCCGAACCACACCGCCATGACGATAAGATAAATCCCCATGCGCAAAGAAAGATTAACGCCTCCCAAAGGTAAAACCAGTAGGTATCCTTTGGATCCAACCATAAGTTCCGCAAACGCCGCGTATAAGCCGATTTCCAGCCGCCACAGCGTCCCCCCAAGTATAGTCAACAGCACGATACCATACGCAATGGCGCCAAAAACAGGAATAAGATAACTGAAAAAAGATACGAGTTCCATGAGCAGCAAGAGAGCTGCCGTAAGGCGAAATGCGGAGGTGGAGCACATAGGTTTAGAGTTCTTTTTTTCGGTGAAGCGGTTGCACGTATTCCGCCAACTGTACTACTCCGGCGAGCAGTACAGTTAACTTTGCAAGCATGAAGAGTAAGGGGTAGGTATATGGGGAGAGGTGTTTTTTTGCATAGCGTAGCAGGCTCGCATTAAACCAGTGTTGCTTGGTAACCGAAAGCTGCTGCTTAAAGCTCTCCCCTTTAATATGCATGATCCGTGCTGCTGGAGTAAACCAGATTTCAAAACCGGCGTTGCGCGCGCGCTTGCACCAGTCCGCTTCTTCAAACCAGATCCAAAATCCCTCATCCAGCAGACCAATCACTTCTATCACTGCTCGCCGTATGAAGAGTGCGGCACCCATTACCTGATCAACTTCCTGTTCGTGCGCATGGTCAAAATCAAGCTGATAGTAATCTTTAATGATTTTTGGACGCCATAGGTGGTGCAATTTGAGGAGGGTCAACCCTAATGCGGAAAAAGTGGGAAAGTTACGCGTTGAGGGCTGTATACTGCCATCGGGGTTGAGGAGCTGCGGTCCGGCAATACCGGCACGAGGGTGCGCATCCATCCAAGAAACCATTTTTTGAAGCGCGTTGTCCCGTATTTCCGTGTCGGGGTTGAGCAATACGATATAACGCCCCCTTGCTTCTCGCAGCGCCCGGTTGTTCGCTTTTGCGAAACCCAGATTATCCGTATTCGCAAAGAGCCACGCGCGCGGAAAAAGCCGTTGTACCATTTCTGCCGATCCATCGCGGGAAGCATTGTCCACGACAAATATTTCAAAAGTTATGCCTTTGGTTTCCCTATAGACGCTCTCAAGAGTTTGGCGCAGAAGCTCTTGTACGTTCCATGATACGATAGCGATGGACAGGTCAAATTTATCTGACATAGAGGATCATGTATGATTTACTGCAATGATGTGATGACGTGGCGCATTTTGGAGAACCGCGTTGCCCAAGAAAGTTGTTCCAGCATCTCTTGTGGAAAGGATGGTAAGGTCCCTTGGTGAATGCTCCGGGCAATATATGCGGCAAATTCATGCGCGGTGTTTGCTTGGTGTACGTACGGTAGCAGTACGGGATCAAGTGAAGCTAAACGGGTTGTAACCATAGGCAAACCCGCCGCGGCGTAGTCATACAGTTTCATGGGATCCATGGACTCCATGAGGGGAGTCCGCCGATGCGGCATGACGCCGACATCCGCGTGCATAAAGTAGTCGGGAAGATAGGGCTTTTTCCCAAGAAAATAAACATTTGCCAGCGGTTGCAAGCGCGCGACAATGTCTTTACGGATATCTTTCCATACGTCCCCTATATACATAAATGATACTGACGGAAGTTCCTTTGCAAGCTTTTCAGCGAGTTCCGTATCAAAACGTGACTGTAGGGTTCCCACATAGATGGCGCGGGGTCTTGGGATGTTGCGTAAAAATCCAGGTTCAGGAAAAACCCCCTTAAAGAGATGCGTATCTACGCCGTTCGGTATGGTGCAGACATTTTTCGTCCTTCCGCGACAAGCAAAAAAACGCTCCATAAACGGCGAAACAGTAAAAATAGCATCAGCATGCCGCGCGATGACTTGATACCCCTTCTCAAGCTGTTTTTTGTATTTGTAGAGGCTGGGATGTGCCGTCCAATCATCAACTGCGTCAAAAATACGCGTATGCGCGGGAAATGTATGAAAAAGCTCTCCCGGCAATGGATTGTACGACCACAGCAGACCGGGCGTATAACCTGAAGAAAACAGGAGTTTTTTTGATGCTGCGGCGTAAATGGCTGGCGCAATTGAGGGTGCGATACTGGAAAGGATATATACGGGCGCCCATCGGCTGCCAAATATATTCGTCGTATCTCTGAATAGGTATGTGTGGCCGCCGATCTGGCGTTCGTATGCTGCAAACGACCGGTGATGTGCAATGCTCTCCAGTGCGGTGCGTGCCGACCGCCGCAAGTTTTGCGGGGTAAAATCAACAAGGTACAACTTGGCATTTGGATAGGTTTTTGCCAATTCGCGCACGATAAAAAAATTGCGATTCCGTATGCCCTGCACCCAGTCGGTAAAGGGCGACATATTGTATACCACGATGTTGGCGTTTTTTTCAAAGGCAAGATCGTTCATGTTATGCATATCGTAGCTTTATTGTATGTGTTGAGCGCCTTGTGCAGTTTACGCGTCTGCGCTTCCCAACGAAATTCAGTTTGCGCGCGTTGTTGAGCTGCTGCGCCGAGCGCATGTCTGTATGGAATATCACGTAACAGCCTTTGCAGCGCAGATGCAAGTTCTGCATCGCTTGCGACCACTATACCCGTACGTTGGTGCTGCACGGCTTCCGGTGATCCACCGGTATTTCCGGCAACGGAGGGTACACCGAATAATGCCGCTTCAAGATAGACAAGCCCAAATCCTTCCCTATCGCCAGAGATATCTCTGTTCGGCATGGCAAAAACTGCGGCATGGGCAAAGTGTGTTGCCAGCACAGAATCAGTAACCGCTCCCAAAAAGTGTACACGACCCCTGATGCCGGGATGGCGTTGCGCGATGCTCGTATACTGTGCTTGGAGTCGCGCACGTTCATCCCCTTCGCCGATAAGTACGTAGTGTGCATCAGGTACAGCGGCACATACGCGAGGCAGCATGGCAAGTACCCGGTCAAACCCCTTTCTTTTGACGAGGCGTCCGACGGAAAGTATATACGGTTTGCCCGCGTAGGATACAGTAAGCGCGACGGCTTGGCGCAGCTCGCGCGTAAGGTCGGTGGGGCATGGGTAGACCACGATAGTGTGGTGTATGCGCGCGCCGTTTGCCAGCGCAAGTTGTTCAGTTGCACGACTATTTGCCACAACCACAGAAGCTCGTAAGAGTACCATGCGCGCCAATCTTTTTTTTCTCCCTTGGAGTATACCCATATCCATGCCGTGCACAAATACAACGTAGGGAGTTCCAAAAAACAGCGACAGGATAAGCGCAACCGTACCTATCGGTAAAAGCTGTCCTGCCCACAACACCGTACAGTGATTCTTGCGCATAGCGGCTCGTATGGTAAAAAACGCGCGTAGCCATCGCGGCCAAATCCATTGTGGCCACAAGAGTTTTTTACGCAATACGGGTGTCGCAAGATTGTCGGTATATCCGGGAGCAGGCACGGTTAAAACCATGACCGTGCCCTGTGAAAAGCTTTTCACTAATTCGCTGTAATAGCGCGCAACGCCGCCAAAAGCGGGTGGAAAATCAAGCGTTACCAATAAGTTTTTTTGTGCCATAAGCCAGTGTATTAAGAAGCCCGCCAATGCAGAAAACGCCGTAATTGCCGCATATCTTCCGCTGAAAATCCTTTGAGCAGCGCAAAAAAAGATATGAAAATAGGTGCGCCAACGAGCATGGTAACCGGAAACCAGACCCATGGTCGTATCAAGAGGATGCCGCAAGCCATGCCCAATGTCGCGATTGATGATTTAAGGAATAAATCTTTGTAGAACCTATCGCTTTGGGAGAGGGTGGTACGCGTTTCCCAATAGCCGAGAGCGGCAAGGCAGATGTAGGTAATGAGTCCCGCGCCACTCGCGCCAATAAAACTGAAACGCGGAATCAGCGCGAGGTTTAAGAGAATATTCACCACCATCACTATGCCAAAATTGCGTGTATTGGTAACCTGCCGGTCAGTTGCATTCAGCAACGCGCCAAACGGAAACGAGAGAAATACGAATGGTAAGGAAAGAATGAGGATACGTAATGCGGGAACACTTGCAGCGTACGTTGCGCCGTACAGCAGGGTAATGCATTCAGGTGCGAGTAGGTATATGCCGATTGCGGTGGGCAGCGCAAAAATCCACAAATAAAAAATATTCTGCTTGAATATCTTCGCAAGCCTATCCGGTGCATGCGCGTACGCGCGGCTCATTGCCGGATACATTGCCGCCCCGAATGCCATCGGTAAAAATTGTAGCGCAAAGGTCAGTTTATAAGGAACGCTGTAGAGTCCTACCGCCACAGTATCCTTCATGATACCAAGAAGCACGGTATCAAGATATGAATATATTTTTACAAATATACCGGCAAGCGCGAAGGGAAACGCGATGCGCAGCAGCCGTAACGCGTCAGACAGACGGTAGGAAGACCACGAGCATACATAGCCAAGCCGCCGCAGCACCATGTAGCCAGCGTAACCTACATTAGCTATGCTTGCCGCCATCAATACCGCCATAAGTGCCAGGAGATCAGTTCCTTGGTACATGAGCCATCCACCGACAACGACAACACCGAGTTGATAGATCGCCATTGCGATACTTTCATAGCGCAAATTTTGCCTCCCCCGCAATATGCCGTAGAACAAGAGTGCAAACATATCGGCGCACATGACGATAGCTGCAAGTATAATGAGCACGACTGTATCGCTGGGGTATCCGCCGAGAAAGACCGCTAGTGCAATAATCGCCAAGGTCAGTACGGTGAGCGTGAGCTTCGTGGGAAACGCGGTTGAAAAAAGTTTTTGCAGCGCGTCTTCTGATTTTGAAGTTTCGCGAATAATGTATGAAGATACACCAAAATCCGTCAGCATGCTAAACAACAGGGTAAAGGAAATCGCAAACGAATACCTGCCAACATCTTCAACTCCAAAAGATCGGGCAAGTGCGATAAAATAAAAAAAAGCAAGTACTTTTTGAAATATCAGCGACGCCGTATACACGGTCGTATTGTTGAAAATCGTCTGTCTTTGCACCATAGGTTCAACTTCTAGTATACGAGATAGGCGGTGAATCGGCAAGAGATTGCGCGAGGCGCATGAGATACAAAACACCCCGTTGACAAAACGGGGTGTTTACTATTTCTCGCATTAACGTTTGCTGAATTGCGGAGCGCGACGGGCTTTTTTGAGACCGAATTTCTTGCGTTCTTTTTCACGCGGATCGCGCGTTGTGTAGCCTACTTTTTTCAGTGCTTTTTTAAAGACGGGATTAAGCTGTATGAGCGCTCGGGCTATACCGTGGCGCACCGCTTCGGCCTGTCCGCGCACACCGCCACCCGTAACCCGCGCAGATACATCAAGCTTATCGGTTTGCCCGACCGTGGTGAGCGCATCCAGGACAATCTGCTGGCCCATAGCGGAAAAATATTCCGCCAACGGCTTTGCATTCACCTCTATAGTACCTTTGCCGCGTTTATAAACACGTACCGTTGCCGTAGATCGCTTTCTGCGTCCTACCGCATATAAATAGGTATTCTTTCCCGGTACGGCTGTCTTAACATCTTTATCTTTCACGGGTGCTTCTTTTTTTACTGATGCTACCATACTTATGCGTTAACAATTAAGCGCTTGAGCATATCTTTTTTAAATTTTTTTGCAGGAAGCATACGAGAAACTGCGCGGCGTATCGTACTTCCCGGATCTTGCGCTACCACATCCTGTATTTTTTTTATCCGCAGTCCGCCCGGATGGCCGGTATGGCGGATATAGTTTTTTTGCTCTATCTTCTTGCCGGTGTAGGTAACCTGTGCGGCATGCATCACTGTTACCGCATCTCCCATATCCCGGTGCGGCGCATACGTAGCCTTATGCTTTCCCAATAGCAACGCCGCAATGGTACTCGCAAGACGTCCAAGCGGTTCACCGGTCGCATCAAGGGTATGCTGTGCACGTTCTATCTTGTGCGCATAATGCGTGCTTTGTGTTCTCGTCATAATATGTTGCTAGACAAATTCAATAGTAACCACCGGAGCGCCATCTCCCGCACGATAGCCCATGGGCACAATACGTGTATAGCCGCCGTTGCGCGTTTTGTATCGCGGACCGAGCACTTCCATAACCTTTTTAACAGAACTTTCGGTTGCAAGCTTGGGAATAAGTGTGCGGCGGTCCGTGAGACGCCCTCCTTTTCCGGTTGTTACGATCTTTTCTATGTATGGTTGCACCGCTTTTGCCTTTGCCCGCGTAGTTTGTACGCGCTCATACAAAACCAAGCTCGTTGCCAGATTGCGCAAAAGCGCTTTTCGGGGAGCTGCCGCACGCCCTAATTTTCCTCGTATCTTTCTATGACGCATATAGGGTAAGCAAATACGTTAAGCGGTCTTATCCTTTTTTCTTGTTGTTGATTTAACTTTTTTCTCCTTTTTGGAGGTATGCTTAGTCTCCACTTGCTCCTCTTCGGGCTCCGTGAGCGTTTCCTTTGCAACCTGTGTTTCCGCATCAGCTTCCTTGCCAATTACCACTTGCACGTGATCACGCAGTACTTTGGCGCTTTCACGTACAGCTTCCTCCGGGGTAAGCGACCCATCAGTCGTTACGGTGAGCAAGAGTTTATCAAAATTAGTCATCTGCCCGACACGCACATTCTCCACTTTAAATGAAACTTTTTGCACCGGATTGAACATCGAATCAATGGAGATCATGCCAATATCCAGTTTCTGGCGATCTCGCGCCTCGGTCGGTACGTATCCCTGTCCTTTTTCCACCACTACATCCAGTTCAAAAACGGCTGTTGCGGAAGTGAGTGTGGCAACGGGAAAGTCCGGATTAAGAACCTCAACTTGACTGTCCTTCGCAAAATCCTTACAGGTGAGCGATTTTTCTCCCTTGGCTTTCATGGTGAGGGTTACCGGCTCATTTGCATGCATTTTAAAACGAAGCTTTTTTAAATTCAGCATGATCTCCACCGCATCTTCCTTTACACCGGGTATGGTGGAAAACTCATGAGCAACACCCTTAATTTTAAATGAGGTAACTGCGGATCCTTCAAGAGTTGAAAGCAGTACGCGGCGAAGAGCGTTGCCAAGGGTAGTGCCGTAACCGGGAAAACAGCTGGAAAGTTCCATAGTAGCTGTATGCGCTTCCTTTTCAGCGGTAAAAACAATTTTTTCGGGAAGTGGAACGTGTTGCATAGACATAAAGGTGCAATAATGTTAGCGTGAATAAAATTCAACGATCATTTGTGCATTGAATACTTGCTCACCTTCCGCAACTACTGGATCGCCAATCACCTTTGCCTCGCGCTTTTCCCTATCATAGGTGAGCCAGCTCGGGAGATGCGCATCTTTGGATTGCGCTTCAATTTGTTGCGCAAGCGCTGTTTTCTGCACATGAGGATGCAGGGTGATGCGGTCGCCGTCGCACACTTGATATGATGGTATGTCAACTTTTTTTCCGTTAATCAAAAAATGTCCGTGGTTAACCCATTGTCGCGCTTGCGCGCGCGATGTGGCATATCCCAAGCGGAACACGACATTGTCCAAACGCGATTCCAACATTTTTTGCAGTACCATTCCCGTCTCTTTTTTACTTTTGCGTGCACGCTCAACATACGTGCGAAACTGTTTTTCCATCATGCCGTACAACCATTTCGCTTTTTGCTTTTCCAGCAGCTGCTGACCGTAACCGGTCAAACGAGGTGTACCCAGGGGTCCGTGCTGACCCGGCCGATACGGGCGTTTTTGCGCAGGACATTTTTTGTAGGAACAAAGTTTTGTCCCCATTTTTCTGCACAGGTGGTGTTTTGGTCCGAGAATTCTTGCCATAACGTTTGTGTATACTAGAGACGAAATTATATTCTGCGTGGTTTCGGCGGCCTACAGCCATTATGCGGCATGGGCGTAATGTCTTTGATAGCGGTAACATTGAGCCCCTGCGCGTGCAGAGCGCGAATCGCACCCTCGCGACCCGCTCCTATACCTTTGACGAACGCACGCACCTCTTTCATGCCAAAGGGAGCAAGATGATCCACCGCATCCCGCACCACAACACTTGCGGCGTAAGGCGTGGATTTTTTTGGTCCTCTAAATCCCATTTTCCCCGCACTGGATGCCGCAACAGCATTACCCTGTAAATCCGTAAACGTAACAATGGTATTGTTATAGGTTGCATGCACAAATACTTTTCCCTGCGGCAATGAACGTACCTGTTTTTTCTTTTTTTTCTTCTTGCCCGTAGATGTCTTTGCTACCGCTTTTTTAGCGGGTGTAAATGCGGTTTCCGCCCCGAGTAAATCCGCAACAGACGGCTCTTTTGCCGGTTGCGCATCGGTAGTTTCGCTTTTTACGGTATGCGGTTGTTTTTTTGTGATATCTTCCATAAATGCTCAATGATTATGTTTTCTGTCCGGTTTTTGTACGGCCGCTTCCCATGGTTCTGCGGACATTTCCACGCACAGTGCGCGAATTAGTCTTGGTGCGTTGCCCCCGGGCGGGAAGATGCCGTTTGTGGCGCAGCCCTCTGTACGCATTGATTTCTATCAAGCGCTTAATATCCATGAGCCGCTCCCTTTTTAAATCTCCCTCAACGACAAGTTTTTTTTCAATGACTTCACGCAGTTTCTGTTCATCATCAGGAGAAATATCCTTAACCTTCGTATCAAAATTTATACCCAGATCGGAAAGAATCGTACGCGATCGCGTCACGCCAATACCGTAAATTGCGGTAAGCGCGCGTTCTATGCGTTTCTGTTGCGGAAGCACGATGCCTGCGATACGAATGGCCATAGAAATTACGTATGACGTACAACTGACAATTGATAATACACAACTTTTTATTATTTTCTGCGTAGTAAAGCGACACGCTTCCGACCGGACAACCCGTTTTACCCTTGTCGCTGTTTATGTTTCGGGTTTTTGCACACAACATGCACGCGCCCCTTGCGGCGCACGGTGCGGCATTCCTTGCACATTTTTTTTACCGAAGCCCGTACTTTCATAGACTAATAGCGGTATACGACTCTTCCTTTTGTCAGATCATAAGGCGTCATTTCAACCTTGACCTTATCTCCCGGCAACAGACGTATCTTGTACATGCGTAATTTTCCGGAAAGGTGCGCAAGAATTTCATGCCCGTTTTCAAGCCGTATCTTAAATGTGGCTCCGGGCAACAACTCCAGTACTTCCCCGTTAAATTCAATAAAACCTTTATTTTGCGCTTTTGACGGTTTGTCGTGTAACATGTCTCATTTGCAAACGAATCTTAGTGTAGCAAAAATAAAAATCTTTGCAAGAGCCTTTGCCAAGATTCTCTTAAAGAATACTAACTACCGTATTTTGGAGCATGACCATTTCGTGAAAGAAATTATAACACACTAGACATCTTTGTCAAGTAGTACGGCTTTAATGCGTCTGATGCCCGCAGAACTCGCCTCCTCTTTCTTAATTTTGAATACCCCAAGCTCCCCGGTATGCGTTACGTGTGGACCACCACAAATCTCTTTGCTGAAACCGCCGACCGTGTACACTTTTACTTTTTCTCCGTACTTATGTTCAAACAAGCCAATGGCTCCCGCCTGCTTAGCTTGGTCTACGGTCATTTCTTCAAAAGTTACCGGCAGGTCATCTCGTATCACCCAATTCACCATGTCTTCCACGCGCCGCTTTTCCGCATCGGTCATTTTTGCCGCATGGGTAAAATCAAAGCGCAGCCGTTCAGCCGTGATATTACTCCCCTTTTGTTCAACATGATCGCCCAGCACGTTGCGCAGCGCTTTGTGCAGTAAGTGGGTTGCGGTATGCAGTTGTGTTGTTTCTTCCCGATGATCGGCAAGGCCGCCGGCAAATTTTTGTTCAGCGCCTTTTCGGGAAATATCCTGGTGTTTTGCGAGTTCCTGCATAAACCCTTCTTCATCTATCCCCAATCCTTTCTCTTGTGCCAATTCCTTTGTAATCTCAATAGGAAATCCAAAACTTTGATAGAGGTCAAAGACATCTTTGATAGCAACAGTCTGTAGGTTACGAACCTTTGCATCACGTGCAATTTTATCAAATTCCCGCAGTCCTTTGTCCAGTGCTTTGGTAAATTTTTCTTCTTCTTGCTTCATTTCATTCCCAATATGCTGCCGGTGTATGTTTAATTCAGGATATGATTCCCACATGGTTGCAATAATAGTTTCCACAATGGCACTTGTCCAGCCAAATGCTTCTATGCCAACCTTCCTGCCTTCACGCATAGCTCTGCGAATAAGCCGCCGCAACACATATCCCTGATCAACATTTGAAGGCATAACACCGTCCGCAAGAATGAACGTAGCCGCCCGAAGGTGATCGGCAATAATTCTTTTCGCCCTCCGGTCATCTTGATTCGTTAATGTACCCATTGCTTTGAAAAGAGGTGCAAACATATCAGTTTCAAAGACACTCTCTACACCCTGCAATACCATTGCTACCCGTTCAAGGCCTAATCCCGTATCAACATTGCGTTGCGTGAGCGGCACATAGGAACCGTCCGCCATTTTTTCATACTGCATAAAGACGTCGTTCCATATCTCCACATACCGACCGCAGTCGCAATTGATGTGGCATTTCTTTCCATAGGCAGGAGCGTGAGTTTTACCCGTATCGTAAAACATTTCGGTGTCTGGGCCGCAAGGCCCCGTTTGCCCCGCAGGACCCCACCAATTTTTAGCTTTCGGATACATGAAGATACGATCACCCTCCTTTGCGTCAATTCCCACACCTTTAAAGGCCGTTTTCCATATGCGGATAGATTCTGTGTCTTTCGGTGCGTCCGCATCTCCGGTAAAAACCGATACGGACAGTCGATGGGGGTCAATGCCAAGCCACTTTTTTGATGATAAAAACTCAAAACTCCAGCGTATCGCATCTTCTTTAAAATAATCGCCAAGCGACCAATTACCCAGCATTTCAAAAAATGTGAGATGACGGTTGTCGCCAACCTCGTCAATATCTCCGGTGCGAATGCATTTTTGCGCGTTAGCAAGGCGGGTGCCCCCCGGATGCTTTTCGCCCATGAGATAGGGAACCAGCGGATGCATACCGGCTGTCGTAAACAGCACTGTTGGGTCATTTTCAGGCAACAATGAAGCGGACGGGATAATAGTGTGTCCCTTCTCTGTAAAAAAGGAGAGAAATTTTTCGCGTATTTCACTTGATCTCATAGTATTGCGTCTGCAACGAGTATATGGCAGAATACCTCTATTGGCAAGCCATCATACATCCCGTAACCTTAATGGCACTCCTTTTATCGCACTTTACCACCCGAGGAGATACCATGGGCTTTCGCATACAAGAATCATCAACGAATCGTATCGCGCGCATGTTTGCCTCTGTACTTTCAGAAATTAAGGAAATCCGTTGGCATAAAGCTATTAAGGCACCCAATGCGCATGTCGTTACTTTAGAAACACCTTCCGAAACCTTGCAAAAGCAGCTACTTGCGCAATTGGCACATTTTGCTTCCCAGGATGCCGAAGCTCTCTGTCAGGCGCTGATTATTCTTTTGAAGCTTCCGAATGAGTCGCGCATCTATAGATGGGAACGTTTCTTTGATAAGACTGCATACGGTATGCAGATCGGCTATGCATCTGATGCGCGGTGTCATCACTTCATTGGCGGATAAACACTGTACCTCCTTCTCTTTGTGGAAGGTTTTTTATAAAACCGATGTCTGCGGACATCTGGTATGAGGAAGGTTCTTCAGTTTAGGTAAGGTGGTGGATAACTTCGCGCAGTGTGTCCACTCGCTTTTGCAGTTGCACATTTTCTTCTTGCAACGCCATATTTTGCTTCTGCGTTGCCATATTCCGCCTAAAAAGATCACTCTCTTCACTCATCCTTGAGCGAAGGGCGAGTATGATCTGCGCCGCAAGATCACCTTCAGCCTATCTGCCGCGAAACTCTTTGAGTTTCTTTTCCTGATTTTCCCGCGAATCATGGTCGCTCAAATCTAGCAGTTTTCCTACAAGAGCGCGGATTGCGCGCGGATAATTCGTGCTACGTCCGCCTAATTCAAACTCCGCTAGGGCAAGCATCGCACTGGCGAAGCCAATACTTATTTGGGGAGATAACTTAAAATCAGGAGAGATGGAAATACCCTGTACATGGCTATACAGGTGTTCCGGCTTCGGATACTCTCTATCAAAAGAAATACAATCGCTTAAATCAATCCCCCTTACCTCTCGGGTAAAATCACCTTTCCACTCTATGAGCTGCGCATTAGCAATCGGCTCTTTACCTATGCCAACAAGCACAAACTCATCTCCCCTGTCACGGTACACTTCCGTCCACATCGTCTTTTTTGCAATATAAGCCCTTGTTTCGCCCCCCCCTCAAGCGTGCTGATTATTTTTTTGAGATACCGATTACCCCCCCCCTCCCCGTCATGCCCGATCAAAAAATTCACCGCTTTCAGCATCCAGACGTCAATATACATCACAAAAAGACGTTGGTAGGCATCGGGAGTAACGTTATTTCGTACCAGTAAGTCTAAATAATACCGCAAATTTCTTCGCAGCAGGTTGGTATTTCCCAGCCCAAATAATTCATCTCTCGCACACTTACGATGCATAATTTGCTGCCAGCCGGTCTGTGTGGCATATACCAAGTGATTAGCAATAGGCCATTTCTTGCGCAATTGATACAGCTCGGAGTGACCCCGGGCAGCATCGGGCGCACGATGCGTAATGCTGCGTCGAGTCATGGTAGATTCCTCCATTGCGTTGTTAAAAGATCAGCACACAATATTGTATCGTGCGCTTGCATAGTACAGAAAAATACCCGTTTGTCAACAATACGAAATCGCAAGTCGTATTTTAGGTAATGACACCACCGCCAAGACATTTTTCACCATTATAGAGTACCGCGTACTGTCCGGGAGTTATCGCACGCTGTTTTTCTTGAAAATGCAGTTCCAGTAAGTTTTTTTTCGTTCCTTGCCGTACGGTAACTTTTTGATCCGGCTGACGATAGCGAATTTTTACCGTGCAGTGCAGAGGCAATTTTGGAACAGTTCCCGATATCCAATGCATGTCCGCAATGATAAGCTCCTTTTTAAAAAGCGCGTCATCCCAACTGCCTTTTGCTACCATAAGCTCGTTGCGCTTGACGTTTTTACTGACCACGTACCACGGAATTCCCCCGCCGGTTGATCCGATGCCGTGCCGCTGACCAATGGTATAAAACCATACGCCATCATGTTCGCCTAGTATGTCGCCATCGGTTGTAACCACGTTTCCTTTTTTTGGTCGTAGACGCTGCGACAAAAATTCCCGTAACGATACTTTACCAATAAAACAAATCCCTTGGCTGTCCTTTCTATCCCAGTTGTGCAATTCTTCTTTTTTTGCGATTGCCCGAACTTCCTTTTTGGTAAGATCGCCAAGAGGAAACATACTTTTGGAAAGTTGTTTTTGGGTGAGCTGATGCAAAAAATATGATTGGTCTTTGGTTTGGTCAATACCTTTATGCAGCTCGTAGATGCTTTTTTTAGCCAGGACGCTCGCGTAATGTCCCGTACCGATTGCCCCGGCGCCAAGTTTTTCCGCATAGTCTAAAAAAACTTTGAATTTTATTTCACTGTTGCAGAGAATGTCTGGATTTGGGGTCAATCCTTTTTTGTAGGTGGTAAAAAAATATTCCAACACTTTTTTTTCGTATTCTTTTTCAAAATTAACAACATGAAACGGCAAGTCAAGCTTGGCGCATACCCGCCGCGCATCACGCATATCATCTTCCCAAGGACAGCACCCTTGCAATCTCTCGGGATTGAAGTTCTGCATGAATACGCCAATTACTTCATACCCCTGCCGTTGCAACAACAGCGCGGCGACGCTACTATCCACTCCTCCGGACATGCCGACGAAGACCTTGGATTTGTTTGATGAAATGGTCATAATAAAAAATGTGGTGCGAGCCCGGCTCCTGCCAAGCGAATGCAAAAGGATCAAAGAATCCAAGAGCCAAGGGGTCAAAAATTATATGCAAGGTATATAAACTCCTCAGCTCGGAAATATAAAAGTAAACTTTACTATTTCACTCGCTCTACGTCGCTTATAAAGAGGCTTTATGGCGACAATAAGTTCTTTGTTATACTGATTCAAGAACGGTTACTATTCCCGAATACGGCGCGTAAGCCACTCCTCCAGCACATCCGTCATTTCCTGCCGCGCTTCCTGTGCATAAAAAAAGTGATCCGCATGCGGAAGATACGCAAATGCTTTTTGTCCGGCATAGGCATCGTAAATTTTTCTCACTTCGGCTTCAAGAATCGTCGTGTCATGCTTCCCCCAGAGAAAAAGTGCTGGTTTCCGAGCCTTGCGCGCGTAGTCGGCGATGTCGTACCGATCAAAATCTTCAAGATAGTCTTTAGTTACTTTTCTCTTTTCACCAGAAGTAAGTTGTACATACGTGTAACCAACTTGCTCCGCTTGCCGCAGCGCTTCTTGAGAAAATCTGCGTATTTTTGACGCTGGCAAATCTCCCGTTCCTGATAGTGCTATAAAATACTTTATTTCCTTTATTTCCGATACGAGCGTTAATCCCACCGCACTGCCAAAACTATGTCCCAAAACGGCGAATTTTTTAAAGCCTTGCGTTTGCAGATACGCGAGAGCAGATCTCGCGTCTTCACGCATTTTTGAAAAACTTCCCTCACCAAACTCTCCCGCCGATTCGCTGTTTCCGGAAAAATCAAAGCGAAAAAGTGATATTCCGGCTTGCGGTAACGTGTTTGCAAGTGCTTTCCCAATCCGCCCTTCTTTTTCCGACAAATAGCCATGTAAAAATACCAAACAAAAATCTTTCTTGAGTGGCTTTCGCGCAACGTCAAAAATAGCGGCAAGGTTATCCCCCTGCTTATTGGAAAAGTTCACATGGCGTCCAATAGGCAAAAACATAGTACATTTTTTGCTGTTTCATGCTATCTTAAGTTATACTGTACCAAAATTTCGCGGAAAGGAACATGTCCTACAACAGCCCAAGGATCGGCAACTTACGGATGAGGTGAGTTTCCAAGAGCTACAACAATTTATTAATGCAAGCTTTAGCGAGGAAGAAGTGACTTTGGGAAAACGAGATTTGCGTACCAGTATTCCTGAAAAATACCTTCAAGCGTTTGCTCAACTGGTAAAAGCGTTACCTCAAAGCATACCACGTAAAGCTGGAGAGAATCCCCGATAATTCCTCCTCACTCTTTACTTCCACTTCCCCACTTCTATTCTGGGACATTTTTTCTGTAAAGGGCATTGGCTGCACACCGGCGTTGGTGCTTTGCATACTGCGCGCCCATGTTGAATGAGCCGATGGGAAAATGCAACCCATGCTCTTCGTGGCAGTAAACGCATGAGATCCACCTCTATTTTTTTAGGATCAGTTGCTTTCGTCCATCCAAAACGCCGTACGATGCGCCCCACATGGGTGTCAACCACAATGCCATCTACCTTGCCAAAGGCTGCGCCTAATAGGACATTGGCCGTCTTGCGTGCGACACCCGGAAGGGTCAGTAACTCCTCCATGGTATCAGGAACCTTGTCATCATACACCTCTACGATGCACTGCGCACTCCCCTTGATGGCTTTTGCTTTATTTTTATAAAATCCGGTTGAACGAACGAGCGTTTCAATTGATGCAAGACGCGCTGTTGCAACGCCTTGCACATCGGGAAATTTTTGAAAAAAGGCTGGCGTAACTTTGTTGACCTGTACATCCGTACATTGCGCGGATAGGATTGTTGCAACCAATAATTCCCAAGGATCACGAAACCGGAGGCTGCAGTGAGCCTCCAGATAGGTGCGTTTGAGTACGCGCAATGTCTCTGTAACGGGTAACGGCTGCATAGCCTTATCCACATTTAAAACGATTCCTTAGGGGATAGTACATGGGGAAAAAGTTGGGTACGAAAAAAATAACTTCGTCAAAGAATATTATTTTTTATTGGAAACGTACGCAGTATTACCGGCTTTTTTTGTATCATCTTGCAACAGCACAAATGCAACGATGAGCGACATAATACCGATAATGACAAGCAACGTATTCCCGATAGGTATTGTTGACACCGCATCTTTTAATCGCGGCACCAATAGAAATGCCGCATCAACAACGAGGAGTATGGTTGCGAGTACATGTCTTCCTTTCATTTGGTCACCCCCCCCTCTATCCACAGTTACGTTAAATAAACTTCTTTAAGAATACACGAAACTACGATTACGCGCCATCTCTCCCGTTTCTCTGCAAAATAAATACCAGTTTGATGCTTTCAATAACAATAATAACCCCGAAACATACCAATGCTATGATACCCCAGTCCCACAGCATAATCGCTTTGGTTGAAAAAACACGTTGCAGCGCCGGAAGATAAATCGCAAGCAGTTGCAGCAGCATGCCTCCGCCGATTGCCAAAAGCAGCCACGCATTCCGCAACGGATTATAGGTAAATAGTGTATGCCGAAGCGTGCGGCAGCTAAAAACGTACAGCAGAGAATCAATACCCAGCGTAGCGAACACTATGGTACGCGCGTACATGATGTCTCCTGTCGCACGTACATAGTAAAAGAATAATCCCAGCGTGCTTAACCCCGTAACGATACTGATAACGCCAATGAGTATTTTACGCTCAAGATCAAAAAGCGGGGTATGTCGGGGAAGCGGCTCCTCGTCCATTACCTCATTTTCTTTTGGTTCAAAGATGAGCGCTATGTTGGGAAAGCCATCGGTAACGAGATTTATCCACAAAATTTGCGAAGCGAGTAGAGGCAGGGGCGAAATTCCCTCATTGGCCAAGATAATCGGCCCAAGCAAGAGACTTCCGGTAATAATGCATACTTCAGAAAAACTGTCAGAAAGAAGATACAGCGCAACTTTACGTATGTTATCGTACATGACACGTCCGTACTCAACCGCATGGACGATCGTTGCAAAATTATTGTCCAGCAGTACCAGGTCGGCAACACTTTTGCTCACATCCGTTCCCGATCCCAATGCAACACCGACATCCGCGGCTTTTAATGCCGGTGCGTCATTGACGCCGTCTCCGGTCATGGCCACTACCGCACCGTGTTTTTGCCACGCGGCAACGATGCGCAGTTTATCTTTTGGCGCGACTCGCGCATAGACGGAAATATTTTCAACGCGCTCGGATAATTGCGCATCGGTCATGTTGGCAAGGTCAACACCGTCTATGACCGATTCTTTTTGTGTAGGGAGTCCAAGCTCGCTTGCTATAGAAAGCGCGGTTAATTTATGATCACCGGTAATCATCACCGGTTTGATCCCCGCTTTTTTGCACAGCGCAATCGTCTGCAGTACTTCGGGACGCAGCGGGTCGCGCATGCCGATAGTTCCCGCATATACCAAACGGGCATCGGCAAAACTTTCTTGCAGACCCACGGTTTTTACATTGGAAACTTGCTGATACGCGGTTGCGATGGTGCGCATTCCCTCGGCATTCATGTGTTCAAAATTGTCTGTTATTTTTTTTCGCAAGGCAGGGGTAAGATGCGTTATTTTTGCTCCTACAAGTATATCGGTGCATTTTGCAAGAATAATTTCCGGGGCGCCTTTAACATGCACACGCAACGATCCGTCCGCAAATCGGTCAAGTGTTGCCATAAACTTTTTCTCCGATGAAAAAGGGATGCTGTCTATGCGCAGGATGTTTTTTTGCGCATCCGTGTAGAGACCGAGCGTAGCGGCGGCACTCAAAAGTGCCGTTTCCGTCGGTTCGCCAACAAAAACTTCCGAAGAAAGATTTATTTTTTTGCGCGTGCGATTTGTAACTGCAACACTTGCATCATTGCACAACATGCCGATACGTACTACCTCAAGCAATTCTTCCGACATTTTTTCAACGCCACTTTTTTCACGCCATGCCGATGAAACGCTTGCGGTTTCAATGCGTGTAACGCGCATGGCGCCTTCGGTCAATGTACCGGTTTTATCCGTGCAAATAACGGTCGTACTCCCCAGTGTTTCTGCAGCGATAAGTTTTTTCACCAACCCGTTGCGTTTCAGTATCTGCTGCATGCCTATAGCTAGAATCACGGTTACTTCAACCGCCAACCCTTCTGGAATTGCGGCAACCGCCACGGCAACCGCTATGGTGAACATTTCACTGAATGCATGTCCCGAAAATAAACCGACAAAAAGTATGAAAATGGCAATGCCGACTACCATTTTTGCCAAAAACGCGCTAAAGACTTTTAAGCGCTGCTGCAAGGGCGTTGCTTCTTCCGCGGCAGTTGCGACTAAATTGGCTATGGCACCAATTTCCGTGTGTAACCCGGTTTCTACTACGACACCAATCCCATTCCCTCCAACAACCGTGGTACTCATATAAGCCATGTTTTTTCGGTCTCCAACAGGCGTATCCGCATGTACTACACCTGCTGCGCGCTTTTTTACCGGTTGTGATTCTCCCGTGAGCGAACTTTCGGCAATAGATATCTCGTGGTCTTGCAGGAGACGAAGATCCGCGGGGATGGTGATCCCCTCTTCTAACACAACAACGTCCCCCGGTACCAAATCTTTGGAAAATATCTCTTTGCGTACGCCTGCGCGAATCACTAGTGTTGTGGGCGTGAGCACTTGGCGCAGCGCAAAAAGCGCGTTTTGCGCCTTGTATTCCTGTATCAACCCAACAAGTATGTTGAGAAATACCGCAGCAAGGATGACCCATGCGTCTATAAATTCACCGAGCACAAAACTGATTGCGGACGCAATAAGCAACATGACCACCATGATGTTTTGTATCTGGTGCAATAGCAGTGTACCGATACCCAATTTTTTTTCCTTGGGCAATGTGTTCAAACCAAAATGGAGTAAGCGTTTTTTTGCTTCCGATTCCGTTAGACCTGTCTTGGCATCACTTTTAATTTTTTTGAGCGTATCTGCCTGTGAGAGCGTATGCCAACGCATAAAATAGGAATGAGGTAGTGTGTACGATGGTCGTGTACAATAATGTAATGAAGTGTAGCATGTTTTGTCCGTATTGTCTTTTTTATATATTGTTTGTATACTTCTTTCGCTCTCCTATGTTCTTTTACAATATCCTCGAGGAATATCCATGAAAAAAATTGTGGTAAAGGTTGGATCTGATGTAGTAGTCAAAGAAGGCAAACTCGCTCTCAGGCGCATGGCGCATGTATGCGAGTCGCTCGGTATACTGCATGCAAGCGGCTATCGCGTACTGCTCGTAAGTTCCGGTGCCATTGCGTGCGGTAAAATGGCGGTTGTTGGGTACAACCACGCGTCAGTGATTGATAAGGCTACCGCAGCAACGTTTGGACAAGGAGATCTAATCCGATACTATAAAATTTTTTTTCACATCAACAACTTTCCGGTTGGGCAACTGTTGTTAAGTCATGATCAGCTACATGATTCCTTGCTGCGCAACCATATTTTAGGCATGATTATCCGTGCATGGGAAAGCCATGGCATAATGATAGCGAATGGTAATGACGGGGTAAATCCTGATGAGGTGCAACTGGACAACGATATGCTCGCGCGCATGCTTGCGGAATTTGTTGACGCTCAAGCATTCATTGTTCTATCCATGCATCAAGGTCTCTATACCGCCGATCCCACATATGCTCACGAAGCGGACTTTGTAGCAACCGTTCCTCACATCACTCAAGAAGTGCTTGCCTACGCGAGTTCAACGCAATCACCAAACGGAGCTCCTGGGGGTATGCGCACCAAGCTCTTGCAAATACAGCGCGCGACACAAGCTGGTATTCCATGCTATCTCGCGGCATGGAATGCAGATCTTCTGAATGTTCTTGCAGGAAAAGCTGGTACTTTTTTTCCCCCACAAGAAAAAGAAGTGGTGAAATGAGTGCGAGAAAATTTTGCGGCGCATGTTGGTTTGCCGGAAGTATCATAACACTCTGGTGAGTAATTACGTGCTTTATGTTGCATACACCCCCTCCAGATTGTATTACGCTGTTAGGTATGTGGCTTGGCAATGAACCCCGGAACTATCCAAACGCGGCGCAGTCAAACTGGGCTATGATCTGCTCTTTTTCTCTGGTCATACCAAGTATGATCTTACCTTTCACATCAAAACGAGCAACCAATTCTTCGTAGTATATCCTCGGCAACGGGGATTTTTTTATGGCACCTATTGTCCAATGTGATGCTTTATGTTATATTGGCAACGTTCCGCAGGTATTTATGCGCCGTTAGCTCAGCCTGGTAGAGCAACTGCCTTTTAAGCAGATGGTCGGGGGTTCAAATCCCTCACGGCGCACCAAGCTCGCACTTACTTTCAAAACAAATGATGTGGCACGCGCGGAGCGCATGGTGGCTTGAAACTAAATCGTACGCTCGACGAAAGCCCCGCCACCGCCTCGCTTCACTCGGCAACCCCAAAAAGAAAAAAGTTCCTTGCTTTTTCTGATCTTCGCTGGGGTGATTTTTTCTAAAATGGAAAGGACATTTTTCTTTTTGGGGTTCTGCCCTCCAAGTATTCGGGCAGTGTGGCGGGGCTTCAATGCGGACGAAGTTTTGGCAAAACTATTTTTTGGGGAAAGGATTTGCCAAAACACTCGGCTAATCTTTTTTGAATTCGGATGTCGCGAATGGAAAAGGATGGGTTTGGGGAGGAAAAGGATTCGCTTTGCCTTGGCTCTTGTTGTTTTGGGGTGAAACTTAATTGGAATTTTGGATTTACTCTTTTACTCCCATGTCAGAAACTTTCTGATACAATACAATCAATTCAAAATATTATGGATTGCATTTTCTGTAAAATTTCCAAAGGAGAGGCTCCAGCTCATAAAATATGGGAAGATGCTAAATATATCTCCTTTCTTTCTATTTTCCCGAACACCGAGGGTTTTCGGTCGTGATTATGAAAGAACATTATCCGTCATATCCTTTTGATCTTCCAGAAGACGTTTTGATGCGTCTCGTTAAGGCGGCTAGACAAACTGCGAAGCTACTTGACGCAAAACTTGACGATGTCGGCAGAACAGGGATGTTCTTCGAGGGGTTTGGTGTTGATCATGCTCACGCAAAATTTTTCCCGATGCATGGAACTAAAATGGACGAATGGAAGCCACTCAAGTCAAATGTGGATAAATACTTTGAAAAATACGAGAGCTACATTTCTTCCCATGACTACAAACGAGAGGATGATGAAAAGTTGGCTGACATTGCGAAAAAAATCCGCTAATAAACTGCCCACTCTTCAAAGAAGAAAGGCCTGATTGCGCGTTGCAATCAGGCCTTGTTTGTTCCCACGACCTCTTGTTCAAAAGCCATAGAACTGTTTTGCATTGTCGACAGATTATCCACGTTTCCCGACTACCTTCCCAAAGATACCGATCCCGACAAACTGTTTCATGACACGCCGTACGTGGAAAAAGTCCTGCACAACTTCGTTGATTTTGTTACAAAAAAAGATGAAACTTCTTCCATTATATAGTTGGTGCATAAGTACCATTCGTAACTTTCGTATGATATGAGAGCTGTGCTACACAGACAAGTATGCTCTAGTCGTCTTTTGCTTCAATTTCCTTTATGGAATAATCGGCGTTAAACACTACTCTATATGATATTCCATTGTAGATGAGGTCTGCCTTTGTCCTTCCGTCATCTTCCATTCGAAGCTTGTTTACCGTGGCGCCAGGGAATTGCCTTTGAATAGCTTCTTCAAGACTTGTGGGGGGTTGTTGTGTTGGTGTCTGGTTTTGCGGCACGGCGGGATTCGCCTGCGTCGGAGCGATTGTTTGCGGTATCGGTTGTTCGGGTGCAGCAACCGTTATGCCTTCTCCAATGCTTCCGATCAGGTAGCTTGCCAACAAGTCCCAAGCGAAATTGGAATGTATGGCCGCAAAGATGCCCGTCACTTCTTTTCCGCAGTTATCCAGAATCTTTTGCGCTCCACCCGGATGCTTGTTGGTATAGCTGTCCACGTCGTAGACTTTGTTGTTAATGACCAGCCAGCAATCAGTATTGGTAGTGTGTTGCGCAACGTCCGCAAGTGTAAAGTTCGTTTTGTCATTGATTTTAGCCGTTGTTGCCGTCAATACACCACTGGTATTTTGACCAACTGATGCTATGGCCTGCTTGACCGCGTTATTCCCTTCCGTGCCAACAACCTTCGCTACTGTATCATTCTGGTACAAAACAACAAATCTCGCAGCTAAGAGCGAATTGACCAAGGTAAAAAATACAATAAGCGCGATAAAGACCATTTTTTTCATAGGGAATTTTAGAGAAGCTGAAACGCTTCGTTATGCAACAGATGTTTTGGCACACCTATTTTTTTAAGTTGGTTGTGCAGGTTGCGCATCATAGCCGGCGGTCCGCATAAAAAAAACGCTTTATCGGCAAAACTACCGCTTTGTTTGACTAGTGCATCAACCGTAAGATAATCGGATGTATTGCTGTAAAAAGAGAATACTCTCAAAGACGGATAAAGTTTCACTATATGCTCCAATTCCGGCAAATAAAACATTTCTTCCCATGTTTTTGCGCAACAATAAAGGTCAATCTCAAACGCCGATCCTGTAAGATGCGTGAGGGTTCGTGCCATGCTTAAAAACGGCGTAATGCCGATGCCTCCCGCGATCCACACTTGTTTTCTGGTAGGAGCGTTTAAAAACGAAAATCGTCCGTAGGGACCCTCAATTTTTGCAACAGTCCCTTGTTGAAGGTTTGCAAGCTGCGCGGTATAAGATCCGAGCGCTTTGACAGTAATGGAAATTTCATGTTCATAGGGTGTTGAGGAGAGTGAAAAAGGATGTACTTCTCTACTGATATTCTCGCCCTCAAAATGAATAAAGATGAATTGACCCGGTTTATATTTAAAAGCTTTGCCATAGGGTAGCATGCGTATTTCGGTAATCGTATTTATCGGTCTGCGAATTTCCTGTACGCGATACGCGTAGCGTTTTATCCAAAACTTTCCACCAAGTGTGCAGTAGGCGTACGAAGCGATTGCTGCTGATGAGAGCAGTATAAAATAACTTTTGAGAAAATAATTACGCGATACATCGCTGGGTATGAGCATGGTGTGTAAAAATGCAAAGAAAAAGAAGATACCAAAAAACGAATGACTTCTCTTTAAAAATTGATATGGTAAAAAGGTAAAAGAATCGGCAAATACGGCAAGTATAATAAGCATGATCATGCCGACAAGTGCCAAAAGCCCATAATTTATCGCCCAGTCGCTCCCGGGAATCAAGAGCGATGTTGCATAGGTAAAAGAAGTCGGCAGATAGCTTGCAACAAGCGTTAAAGGGTGTATTAGTAGCAGCAAAAAAGCGATAACGCCCATGCGATGATGCATCCGATACATGCGATCAAGACCGCCAAACCAAATTTCCAAAAAAGCAAAACGAGCACTTAAAATAAGCGCTAACGAAAATAATGTCATGCCGGCCAATCCCGCAATTCTGCCGATATTCAGCAGAGTTCCGCTTCCGGTGGTAAAACGATCAGCTAAAGGTATGAGAAATATTGGCGTAATAGTCAATACAATTACGCCAATTGGTCCAATTACTGCAGCGATAGCATCTCGAGAATACAAACGCATAGATGTAAAAATCGCATCAATCCTCTTCTTGCAGTATACGCTCCACTTCCGCGTGGACCATACCCAAATAATCCGCTATCCGTGCAATGAGATCCTCGTCACTTTGTGTGTAAGCAAGAGTAAATGCATCTTCATCGCCGTTGAGCCAAATTACCTTAACTTTTACGTTATCATGTTCTTTTTCAATCTTGATGGAGCGTATGGAATTTTCATCGTCATCGGTAACACTTGTGTCGGTTGAAGATGTTGGCATGAAAGAAATATCTCCTAGGTCATTTTGCGGAATGAGCATATTTTGAGTTCCTGTGGCATCGTTTTTGTCGGAGTCATTCTCTTGCTGGTCTTCATTTTGATCATCGGTGGTTTGTGAGAAAGTGTTGGGAAAAGCGCGCATTTGTTCTTTGTCTTCGTGGGAATTGATTTCCTCCTTGTTATCACGATCGCGAATTTCTTGTCTTTGTTCATCAAAGCGAAATTGTTTGCGCAGTGTACCGGTAATGGTTCGTATGGCATCGCGATCTTCTGCGCCCTGCAGCTGCCGGAACGTATCATCCTCCATAGTTACCGCGCGCTCCACGTCGGCAACATAATCGCGTGCAAGATCCGTAAGATTGGTAATAAGATGGTCCACTTCATCCGCACGTTTTGTGTCGCGAGCCGACTGCCTGGTTTTTTCAAGATATTCTAATGAGAAACTCAACGCTTTTTCAGCACGTTCAAGATCTTTCATTTTCGGTAAAGTTGAGATGTCTTCTCGTTCGGCGGTCGTTGAAGCCATCGTCAAATCTGCCAATATATGCTCATCAGAATTTTCTTTTCCTGACAGTGTTTTTACAATAGTCGGAGATGTATAGTGCGCCATAAGTTCTTCAACCTCAATAACACGCTCTCTTGCGTAAGCAATTGTAAGTTCTTCTTTGATATTACCCTGCGCAACAGCAAGTTGAATTTTTTCAACGGCAAGATCAATCGGGTACAGCACATCACCATGTTTTGCATTATCAGAGGCTACAACGGTGGCGGTTGTGGCGGCAACGCAAAAAATTACAGCTAGCGCGACAGTGGCAATCCGAAAGGAATATGTCGGGATCAAGAATAGCCTGTTTTTTTTGGTAACCGGATGACGCGTAATCTCCCCCTGAATCGCAAACCATATCCGCTGCGACTCATTTTTTTCCAAAGGCTTTGGGGATACGGTATCTAGTAATTGTTTGATGGTGATAGTCATATATGCTTCTCTTCGTAAAGTGCGCTCTCTTGAACGATAGCCTCCAGTTTTTTAACGGCGCGGTGGTGCCAAACTTTTGCGGTTCCTTCCCTTATCCTAAGGATTGTTGCTATTTCTTTAAAAGCTAAACCGCTCCAGTACCGAAGTCGCAGTATTTCCTGCTGACGTGAGCTAAGTTTTTTCAGTAAGTGCTCCAGATGGCGATAATCTTCTGTGCTTATGTGGTAATTATCCGCAATGAAACGATCATCTAATTCCACGTGCGGCTTTCTGGAACGATAATGTTTGCCAAGTTTCCGCTTGGCAATGAGAAATACGAATCCATAAAATTCCTCATCAGATGTATAGACGAATTTCGGCAACGCCTGCCAAAGATCTATGAATACGGTTTGGGTAATATCGTGCGCATCATCCCTATTTGAACAGCGCGAGAGTATGTAGCGAAAAATCCGTCCGTGTAAATGATCAAAGACACCACGGTAGGAAAGTGCGTCTCCTTTTGCGCTTTGCGCAAGTAAGTTTGCCAAATTGAGCTTTGTTGAGTCGGAGTCTGCCATGTACGTTCCGCTACTTGTTAAATGCGCTTAATATAGCAAAAGGTTACAAAGAATACAATCTCTCCCTAAGTGAATTTTTGACAAAAAACCTCCGGAGGGGTACACCCGAGGAGGTTAGAAAAGATCGGTGGATAAAAATCACGGCATGAATGTAAGCGCATATACGCACTCAAGTACTTCCACAACCGTGTCGTGCAGCACATTCCATAAATCGCTACGTAATTTAATGCGTATATCCTCTCTTGTGACAACTATTCTTTGAATTCCTTTATTATCGCCAAGAGCTAGAACCACCTGTGTTCTTTTTTCACCAAGCATATCCCATATCCGAGACATGTGCTGGCGTGAATCATCGCGTACGGGACAATCCAATCCAATGCTTGCAGGATAGCAATTACCATTATCTTGTGGAAGGCAAGCTCCATCAAACGCCTGATAGGTTCGGGATAATGGATTCCCTGCGTCAGCTATATAGGGAAACTGCAGACCTGTCTTATCCATGAAATATCTCCTCAAGTGAAAGGAACAATCCGTTAAACAAAAAAGGCCCTTGAGGGCCGATATTGATCTCTGTAATTTTTTTATGCACTACAGAATAACCGGCCTTCTTGCTGGATAAAAAAGAAAAAATTTTTCCAATTATACTGCTGCATGTGCTTATGAGTTTAGCATATCTATCTTATGAGTCAAGGGGGTATTTTCCTAACGTTTTTTTATGTAGGGAGCGCGGGCAATCGTGAAGACAGCTTGTTTTTCCAAAGTTTTAACCGCGAGCTTCATACGCGTATCCGTAGCCGCATACAGCGTACAGAGCCTTGCGCCTTTTTGTACGCGCTGTCCAAGCCTTTTATTTAAGTACATACCCGCAAGTTTTTCTTCCGGCGCACCAAGCGCACGGCAAATATCATTAATAGTGCGGTTGTTTACTTCAACAATCTTGCCAGTCTGCTGCGCCTCTAGGTAATGCTTCACCGGTCCCAATATCACATCATCCGGCGTTATTTTTGGATTGCCGCCTTGCGCGCGGATAAAGGCAGCCATTTTTCTCCACGCCGTGCCGCTTGTAAGAATTGTTCTCGCCATATTGACCCCTTTGCCCTTTTTTGCCTTTCCCGCTAATTCAAGCAGCATGCCGGCGAGCATGAGAGATTTTTTTTCCAGATCGGTCGGGAGGTGTTCCGTTTGTTGCAACACGCGTAGCACATCTCGCGCTTCAAGTGCCGGACCAACCCCCCTGCCCACAGGTTCTTTGGCTCGTGTGATGAGTACACGAACTTTAATGCCGAATTTTTTTCCCAGTCTTACGAACCTTTGCGCTAACATGCGTGCTGTTCGCATATCAGGAATTTTTACGAACTCTCCAATTGGCATATCAATAACCAGATACTTCACGTCAGACGCTACTTTTTTCGCCATAATACTCACCATCATCTTTTCATACGGTTCAAATGACAAGGGATACGACACCTTGATAATCTTGTCATCCGCAGGCGCCAAATTGACCCCACCCCCCCAGACAAGGCACCCTTTGTGTTTTTGCACGATTTTTTTTATTTTTTCAGCAGTAAAGCTCACCGGTGCAAGCACTTCCATGGTGTCCGCAGTTCCCGCCGGAGAAGTAATGGCACGAGATGAGGTTTTCGGGATAATCAGGCCGGTACAGGCAATAATGGGAACTACGATCATGGTCGTGCGATTCCCCGCAACCCCTCCTACTGAATGCTTGTCTACCACGGTACCCCGAAGGTGCAGCTGCTCTCCGTGCGAGGCAACAGCCTTGGTCAGATAATACAATTCCCTATCCGTATAGGGATAGGGAAATGATGAGGCCACAAAATACGCAATTTCAGTCGGTCCTATGCGCTCTGTTACGATATCGTTGACTACCGCATTAAAATCTTTCTCCGTAAGGCTTTCCCCTAACAGCTTTTTCTTTATCGCTTCTATTGATTCCGCTCGTTTTAAAAAATGCATCTCAATGATTTCGCCTTCGCGCAGCCCGTATCTATCCCATAGATCACTGTAGATGCCGACATCACCCGCATTAATTCTAGTCTTTGTGGTGTTGATGATGGCTATAAAATGATTGCCATTCGTTTCCAAGGCTATTTTATCCCCAGGCCGAAGACCATAGTGCCACGCCTCTTTTTGGTTGAGTGCGATGATACTCTCTTTGCCTGCCGTATAGTCAATTTTTTTTGCTCGTAGGTAAAAAGGCATAGATATTACTGACGACTTACTTTAATGACCTGACCGGGTCGAAGTACGCTTTGTCGACGAGGGACGGTCGCTTGGCGCCGCCGGTCAACCGTGTTAGGTGTACGATCACGAGACTGTTCGGATCGCGTGCTTATTTTAAACAGTGCCGGGTGCGCACGCAATGCTTCCTGCAAGGAAATACTCTTTGGTATGCTGGGAATATCTTCTTTAAAACGCTTCTCTTGCGTATCGTCTTTTTTTGCGCTTGGCGCAAAATATCCCTCCTGCATTTTGGTAAAGCATGACTTACAATATACCGGACGAATGCCGTCAGGAACAAATGAAACGACGGTTTCTACTCCGCACCGCATACAACGCGCCAGGTGCGCCTGATTTTTATCCGCTTGTGCGACACCACTTGTTTGAGTTTTGACCTGCAAGGGTTCTTGCGCGACTTCTCTCTCGCGGGGAAAATTTCTCGCACGGGTGAGCGCGGATGTGAGCGCCTCCTTGCGCTTGCCGCTTTCAGATTTGAAGTAGGGAACGGCACTATTTTTTTTCATTGGTGAAACGGCAGGTTCTTCTTCAGTGTCCATAACACCGCTCCAGCGCGCAATCTTATCTTCAACAATCTCACGGGGTTTACTATACCGCTCACGGCTCACTTGCAGCACTTTTCCCGCCGTTCCCGTCTTTTCCACATCGGACATTGGCGGCAGTCCTCTTGCGGAAAACGGATCGGATGCTATGCCATCTATCATGAGCTTTAAATACATATCAAACTTCCCCAAATTTACCAGGTCTTCCTCGGTAAACCTTGGCGCAAACTCCTTTGCAAGGGCTTCGGCATCTTCCGCTCCTACCCTGTAGCTGACAATGGTTCCGACATTGCCAAAGATGGCGGGTCGCACAAATTCGTCAAGTTGCGCTATATACTGGTGCGCCAAAATGAGGCACAGATGGTACTTGCGCGCTTCAGAAAGAATGCTAGCGAATGACTCCGTTGCAAAATTCTGAAATTCATCAACGTAGAGATAAAAATCATTGCGCTCGCTCTCCGGCACATCAACGCGCTCCATAGCCGAGAGTTGCAATCGCGTAATAAGCAAACCTCCCAAAAGTTTTGAATTGTCTTCGCCGATTCTGCCCTTGGAGAGATTCATAATAAATATCTTTCGCTCGTCCATGATTGTTCGCATGTTAATGGTTGATTTTACCTGCCCGACAATGTTGCGAATTATGGAAGCCGACAAAAACTGACCAACCTTGTTTTGAATAGGTGCTATCGCTTCTTGCGCAAATCGCTCGTTGTATTTGGCAAATTCACTTATCCAAAATGATTTCACCACCGGATCGGTTATTTTTTCCACCACCTTGCCACGAAATTCCTTGTCGGAGAGCATACGCTGGATGCCTAACATTGTGGAACCCGGGTAATCCAGCATGGCTAAAATCGTATTGTTCAAAATGTATTCCATGCGCGGACTCCAAACATCAGGCCAGAGTTTCTTAAAGACTCCCATCATACCGGAAGCCACAAGATGTTTGTAGCGCGCTTCCACCGTTTCTAAAATATTGAATGCCACAGGATAATCCAAGTCTGCGGGATTGAAATAGACAACGTCATTGACGCGATTTGAGGGTATGTACTGCATGACTTTTTCCACCAAGTCACCGTGCGGATCAACCACACCCACACCCCGACCAGCCCGTATATCCGCAATGATCATATTTTCAAGCACGGTCGTCTTACCCATACCGGTTTTTCCGATGAGGTACATGTGCCTGCGGCGATCATCCATTTTTATTCCGAAGCGCCTTCGCTGGTTTCTAAAATTAGTTTCTGCAAACAGTGTTACCTCTTCCATAGAAATTACTGCTAACGCGTAATGCATTACGTACAACTACTTTTTTTACACGACCGGCAAATTTTCAGGAACATCAGGCCGTTTGTGCGCCACATGCGATGCATCGTGAGCTTCGGGATTTGACTCATCGTCCAATATTTGCCGCAAGGTTCTTTCATAGGGCAATGTGGGCGGCGCAGCACCTCTTCGCGCTTGTGTCTGCATAACCGATCCGGTCGTTACATACAAGGTTGGAAAATGATAAATTGTCGCAAGCTCCTCAATATTCATGACTTGTGCAGGACCAAAACCCTGCTCACGCCGTTTGTACGCGCGCAGCACTTTTCCTTTCTTGTAATTCCTAATCTTTTCCGGAAATATGAAGTGGCCGGTGAACGTACCATGTTTTTTGTTGGGTTTAATGCCATTGAGTGTCAGCGAATCAAACTGCCTAAATGATCCCATCATGCCATTTACCGCTTTTGTTTTATTAAAAGACTCTTTTCGCGCAATGTAGATCATACGGAAGCGCACTTTAAAACCAGTTTTGGAGATTTTCTCATGGATTGCAATCAACGACTCACGCTCGCCCGGCGTCAATTTCCCCAAAATATCCAAGGTTATATCCTTAGCTGACGCTGTTCTCGCGTCCGTACCCCCTAGTAAACCGGTGAATTGATCCCTGGCAGTGCTCAAGAGTGCCTGCAGTTCATCACCGAGGCCGAGTATATTTATTTTGGAGAGCAATCCCGTCGGTTTGGTTTTGCGCCCAACAATTTTATTGATGAGCTGGGATCCGCGTTCTTTCCATTTTTGGTCAATAGCGGTTATGATATATTGCAACCAGAGCTGTTCCCCTGGCACAAACCGGCTCATCATCTCCATCATGTCACTCAATGGATCCTGGAATTCTTGTGTGAGTTGATGCTCAAAAACAGAATGTACGCGTATCGGATACATGTCGTCATTCCGCAACTGAAGTTCCGTACCCCATACATCATATATTTCTGACGGGTACTGGGTAGGTACGGCTTGCGTATAGTCCTTTACCTCGGTGATCAAGGCATCTGGATACTGGGCATATACCGCCGCTTCAACCACATCGAGAAAACCAGCGGGAGTATAAATGAGAAATTGAATACCCCCATCAACACAGATAATTTCAAAAGAAAAGTACGGTTGCACCTTACCATTCCACCATTTTTCATACCAGTCTGCCGCACTATAAGCCCCCGCAAGGTGGCTAAAAATTTGCTCCATGGCTTTTGGCGTACGTTCAAGATTCTTTGGCACGTCAATCGCGAGAACGATAAATTTCCAATCGCGTGTATAGCGCGTCTGCCGCCAGCCAAGCCATATACGCGGAGCGATATACAGAAACGGAAAAACAAAAATCAACCACCCTCCGTGCAAAAACAATTGCCATGCAACGAGATGAGGCGGCAGATTCGCAATACTTGAAAAAAAGGAAAAATCAAGGACGATTTCCATGGGAGTGAGGAAAATTTTTCTTGCACGTATACCCTACTTCATGGCGTAGCGGCCATGACTGTCTTTGCTAAAGCAGGATTTATCGGACAATGCCAGGTAGATGGTACTCTCTTTTACTTGTTTTTGTTGCAGTACCTTCTGCATAATCTCCGCGCGAGTGAGCCGTCTCCCACCCTCTTCATTGAGTACCGATTTAATAATTTGTACAACCGTACCTCCAGTATACCCCCAATCCCGCAGCGCGTACAATCCCCTGCCGACGAGAACATATTTATCATCCAAAATGAGTTCGTTGTGCACCGTACCAACGTACGCTTTTTTTGCATCAAAAGCGATCGTATTAATGCGCTCGGTGATATCATTGAAATGAAGTGGCGTGCCTTCCTTACGAAGTACGAGATAAATTTTATCATTTATTTTTTTAGGACGGACGGTCGGCCATGTATGCATTCCCCATTCATCCAAAATGTTGCTTGCCATTTTGCTGCTCAAATGCATGAGCGTGTAGACGACACGGCGCGTATCTTCAGACTCTTCTGTCTCATTGGTCCAAAAATTCTTCAGCATATATTCGCGAATATCGCTATAGCTCGGTTTTTCCTTATAGGTCTCAAAAATTCTCTCAAAAGGAAGTGGTTTGCGATGTTCTTCAACAATACCATGCAAATCGGTAAGTGCCTTATCTGTAAGGTGTTCTGGATGCGCAAGAAGACGCCACCCGCGACGATATATACCCCTATTGACCATGGCAAATTGTTCGGGCATTAAATGCTGCAAAATAAATTGCATGTTAACGTATTCAGCTTCTCGCTGCCGTATTTCCGTAGGCAGCGTATCGGTTTCGGCAAGGAGAGCCTCGATCAGCATCACCTCTTCCATAATACCACCATATTTTTTCAATATGTGCTCTAATACGCTCTCCACACGTTCCCGCATTTCCAAAAATTGCACATCGCTGCGCATTTTTCGTATAGCACCAACCGCAATTTGTCTAACTCGCTCGCGCGTGATCCCATAGTTCTTACCAATAAACTCCAGTGTTTCCGAAGCAACGCCGTACAAACCAAAACGATGGCGTAACACCTGCCGCTCTTTATCGCTTAAGAGGGAAAAAGTGGTATTCAAAAACTCGCTCGGAGTAAAATGGCGCACCCGATCCTCATGATTAAGGTGGATTATGGTGTCTAAAATTGACGGTTTTACTTGGATATTTTCCATAGTTCAATGCTTATAAACAAGGCAAGGGATACGGGGCATGGAAAATTTACAGAGTAAATATAGCAGAAATTAAAAAATATGTCAACAATACCAAAATATTGGTATGGGGAGGATAAAAACCGGAACATCAAAAATGCGGTATAAAATAATAATAAAAAAACACCTATAAAAGTGTTAGGTTCGCCAAAAAAGAAATGTCAACTTGACAAATGCTGCAAATAAACTTCTAACAAATAATACGGTACGGACTACTTTTTAAGTTTTTCCAATTCCACCAACAAAGGTGACGCGAGAAATATGGACGAATAGGTTCCGACCACTACACCAATGATGAGCGCAAGCACAAAATAGTGTACGGTTGTTCCTCCGACGAAAAATATTGCCAACAACACCAAAGCAACAGTAAGGGAAGTGTTGATGGACCGGGCGAGCGTTTGATTGACGCTATCGTTTACTAATTCCTCAAAATTGTCTGAACTTCCTATAAAATGTTTATGCAAGTTTTCCCGAATACGGTCAAACACCACGATGGTATCATTAACACTATAACCCAATATTGTTAAGAGTGCCGTGATGAACGCCGTATCCACTTCTATATCCAAGTATTTTCCCAAAAAGACAAATACACCTACAACAATCAATACGTCATGAAACAGTGTTACTAAGGTAACAACGCCATATTTCCACGAAGCAATGGGCTTGCTCACTTTACGAAACGCCCAAGTAACGTACAGCACAATTGCCAATAAAACCGTATATAGCGCCCACAGCGCTTTTTGTTGCAATTCTTTGCCAACCGTTGGCCCGACTGAATCAAAACGATCCTCAATGACTCCCTGCCCTTCCGTCTGTGTGTTGAGCACCTGCAGTATCTGTTGGTGCGTTGCTTCGTCAATTTCCGATAAACGAATAATAATGCCCGCATCACCGGATAATTGGATCCTTGGGTCCGCTATCTGCAACCCTTCAATAACGCCGCGTATGGAGTCTATGGAGGGACGTTGGGTTTCATACGACACCTCAAGGAGCGAGCCGCCGGTAAAATCAATACCGTAATGAAGCCCCCAAATAACGTACAGTGCCATACTCAAAAGAACCAACACACCGGATAGCGTAAGAGAAATAAACCTATTTTTAATAAGGGGGAGCTGCATACTACGTTTGTTCTAGAGAGCTTTTGCCGCCAAAAAGCCAGGGTTTATTGACTGCTTTTACCCGTACCATAAGTTTCATAAATATTCGCGTAATGACAATGGCCGAGAACATACTTACCACGACGCCAATACCGAGCGTTATAGCAAAGCCCTGCACAATGCTAGTGGTAAACGTAAAGAGAATAAAGCAGGTAATGAGTGTTGAAACGTTGCCATCACGAATGGACGGCCATGCGCGTACAAAACCCTCATCAATAGCTGCATCAACAGATCTTCCCCGGCGCAACTCTTCTTTAATACGTTCAAAAATAAGCACATTGGCATCAACCGCCATGCCTAGGGACAGGATAAATCCGGCAATACCTGCCAGCGTCAGTGTAATGGGAATAAGTTTAAACAATGCCAGCAGCACCACCGCATACACACCTAGTGAACATACGGCAAGTATGCCGGATAAACGGTAGTATAGGATCATGAACAGTACAACAAACAGAATACCAAGCATTCCCGCTTGCAAGCTCTTAGCGAGCGAATCGCTTCCCAGAGTTGCACCAACCGTTTGCTGGCTTACGAGCGTAATAGGTACCGGCAGCGCACCGGTATTCAACCGCTGAACCAGTTGCTTCGCTTCCGGAACCGTAAATTGACCGGTGATCACCGCTTTGCCTCCGACTATTTTTTGCTGTACGGTCGGTGTGCTGATAGGTATGCCATCAAGAAATATGGCCACGGGCTTTCCTATGTTCTTATCGGTGATATCCTCAAATAACTTTTTGCCTTCGCTGCCAAACTCTATGGATACCTCCGGCTCGCCCGTGGTTTGATTGAACTCCAAAACAGCACGGCGTAGATGTTTTCCGGTCAAATCGGTATTTTGCCACTCATCTTGCGGACCTAAAATATCCGTTTCGCTCTGTGTTGTGATGAGTATGTGCGCAAGTTGATATGCAGTTACCAGTTTCTCATCGGTCTTCAAAATTAAATGGTAGCCAAATGGAGATTCCACTACATCGGATATCGTACCGACACTCTGGTTGAAAACGGCATTTTCAAATGCGGGGACCATAGCGCCCTTTCTAAAGCTGCCCAACACCCCCCCTTGCGGACCCGATCCAAGATCGTCAGAGTTTTCTTTTGCGAGTTCAGAGAAATTTTCCGGTGTTGCCTGCGCCTTGAGAAGATTTATTTTTGCCTGCGCCTCTTCTTTAGTGCGGCTCTGTGCGCAGGTGGTTAGTCCCTGCCAGCAAATAAGCAAGTGGCTTGCAAAAACTTCCTTTTCTTCAGTGCGCGTATCCAGGAGTTTAACAACGTGATAGCCTACTGTATCCACAACTGCTTCAGGTGCAATACCATCTTTTTGTAAATTTTCCACTGCCGATACGAGTGACGCATATTGAGCGTCATCCGCAAATAAATATCCCAACTTACCACCGATAGTAACGGTCGTTGTGTCTTCTGAATACTGTGGTACCGCATCATCAAAAATAACCGTGCCATTACGAAGGCTATCCAATATTTTTTGCGCGCGACCTTTCGCGTCCGCGTTATACGCATCCATCTGTTGTTTTTCCTGTTCGGTCAATATTCGCGGCGGCTCGTTATTTTGTACCTTGAATTCCAAGAGCGGCGTTTCCCCTATTTTTTGAATGGCTTCATTTACATCAAATACTCCGGCAAGTTCTACGATGATACGCCACGAATCTCCAACTTTCGTTGTTTGAACCAAAGGTTCCGCAACACCAAAACTATTGACCCTGCGTTCAATGACATCTCGCACTCCATCAACCGCCTCTCCCGCATCACTGAAAACGCGCGAAGTGTCCGCTTCATACACCAGGTGCGCTCCGCCCTGCAGATCAAGCCCTAAGTGAAATTGATCATTGCGATACAGCGCGCCATTTCCTGAAATATGGAGGATATCCAATGCCGTATTATACCCCTGGGGATACACCACCGCCACAGATGTAAGTACAAGCATCACGATGCCAAAAAAAGCCCACAGGCGTTTTGCCTGCGCGCTTAAACCGTGCTTCTTTCCGTAAGAGTAGGTCATTGCAATTATATGCTACTTTAAGACTTCAGTAGTGTAGCCACTTTTTCAAAATAATGCAAGACAAACATGCACCTCACCTTCCTGCGGCATCAATTGCCCTATTTACTAAACTGTCCGCGTGTTTATTTCGTTCCCTGGGTACATGGGTAAACGTGATTTCTTTAAATTGATGCGCAAGATGCCGCACAATCTCAACCAATGGCTTTAAATCTGCATTTTTTATCTTGTAGTCCCCTTGCAACTGCTTCACAATCAATTCGCTGTCTAAATAACAGGTTAGGGAATCAGCATGCACTTCTTTCGCTTTTTCCAATCCCGCGATCAAAGCGCGATATTCAGCTTGGTTGTTGGTCGTTTCTCCGATGTAACGAGAAACTTCCGCCACCACATCCCCTTCAGGCGTGGTTAAAGCCGCGCCAATTCCCGCAGGTCCGGGGTTTCCCCTGGCCCCACCGTCAGTATGCAGTATGAGTTTTTTCATAGCAAGGCGGACGGGCGTATTCATGAGAAAGGTTTTCTTAAATCTACGAGACGCAACTGCAACTCCCTCTTCCCTTGCCATTCGTTGAGCATGAGTTCCGCCACGATGTCCACCTTATCATTTTTTTGTATGTGTGGAAACCATACTTCGCCCATACCAAAACCTACGGCGCGGCGGGCAACCGATCCATTTTGGCCTAACAATAACTTTAAATGCTTGCCATCTCCTACCGTTTGCACATCCAATACCGTCACATTTTTCAATAAGAATTTCGGCTGGGGATTTGCTTGGCCAAAAGGTTCAAATTTTTGCAATATTCCATAAAACTCCAACGTCAGATCCGATACTTGCAGCTCCGAGTCAATGGAGAGGATTTCTTTGATCGGCTGCTCGCGAAAAATATTTTTCGCATACGTCCTTAAGCGTTCAATAAATTCTTCATAAAGTTTTTTTTCTTTCAGCGTAAACCCACACGCCTGCGCGTGTCCGCCGTAAGATGTAAACAGCTCGTTCATGGTATCCAATGCGTCAACCAAATGGAAGCCGTTGCGCGATCTTCCTGATCCCGTTATCGTACCATTTTTATCTCCCATCACCATGGTGGGATGCCCGTAACGCTGGAGCAACCTGCCCGCGACAAGTCCCAGTACGCCTATATGCCATTCCGGATCGTAGGCAGTAATAATGTGCGTGGAATCTACCGTATCTTGTACCTGCGTCTGCGCATCCTTAACCGTTTGTTCGGTGATTTCCTGACGCTTTTTGTTCACTTCATTTAACGCTTGCGCCCACATCGCCGCTTTTGCCGGTTGCTCACTCATCAGCAGGTCATACGCGCCGTTGGCATGCTCCAAGCGTCCAGCGGCATTGATCCGCGGTCCCAAGCGAAAGCCGATGCTCGCCGCATTCAACTGTTTGCGATTTGAAGAATCCATGCCGGTGTTACCCATCTCCAGTCCCGCCGCTTCAATAAGCGCTTTGAGTCCCGTTCTGCGCGTTTTATTGAGCACCAACAGACCATAGGACACGAGCACGCGGTTTTCACCTACTAAGGGCATCATATCGGTTACCGTTGCGATTGCCACGACGTCCAGGAGCCATTTTTCCAATACTTCTCCCTTGACCTCGTTTTGTTCTACACCAAGCAATACCAAACCTTTATCCGAAACCAACGCCTGCACGAGTTTAAACGCAACGCCTACTGCCGCCAGATGTTTAAATGGATAGGTTTCTTCCGGCACAACCGGATTGAGAATTGCATACGCCTCCGGCAATACATCCGGCGCATGGTGATGGTCAACAACTATGGTATCAATGCCCCGATCATTACCACGCGCTATTGCTTCGTTTCCGGTGATACCGCAATCAGCGGTAAGTAATAACTTGGTCCCTCGCTCTGCAAAATTTTCCACGGTTGCCGTCTTCAGTCCATACCCTTCTTTTTCCCTGTTGGGCAGATAGGCATCAACCTGACCTCCTAATTGTCGCAGAGCGGTTACCAAAACCGTTGATGCGCATACGCCATCAGCATCGTAGTCGCCGTGGACGACTATTTTTTCTTTATGCTTTATTGCCTGTCCAATGCGTTCCACTGTTTTTTTCATGTCGCGGAATAAAAAAGGATCGTGCAGATCACGTGCGTAGTCTGGATGCAAAAATTGCTCAACCGCATCACGTTCCGTGAGATTACGGTTATGCAAGAGCTGTATAACCGATGTTGGATACTGCGAAAAAAGAGATGCTATTGCATCCGGTGCCGCTTGTGCAACCTGCCACAGCTTTTGTTCTTTTTTTCTCATGTGCTATATGCAGCGTTTCTGCTCTGCTCTACGAACTAATAATAAAACAGAGGACCAATCGTCAACAGCACCATCATACCAACCATAAAAATACTGAACACCAGCCAAGCAAATTTTAATACTTTGCGTTTTTTTGAATCTTTTGCCATAGGTGTAGCTTGCGGTTTGCAGACAAGAGATGCTTACTCTCGTTGCTATTTCTTCAGCACCGCTAAAAACGCGTCATTGGGTATGTCCACCTTGCCCGTTCCCATCGCCATCATTTTCTTTTTTCCTTTTTTCTGTTTTTCCAGCAGTTTGCGTTTGCGGGTGACATCGCCACCATAGAGTTTTGCGGTAACATCCTTGCGCAACGCGGAGATACGTTCTCCCGCAATAATTTTCCCGCCAATGGCAGCCTGCAGCTTAATTACAAACTGCGTACGGGGAATTTTATCTTTAAGAATATGCACGATGCGCTTCCCCGTTTCGTGCGCCTCATCGCGATAGGCAATGACCGCAAGCGCTTCCACCGGCTCTTCAGCGACTAAAATATCTATGCGGACAACCTCCACTTCTTGATAACCCTTAAAATCGTAATTAAGCGAAGCATAGCCCGACGATACGCTCTTGAGTTTATCATAAAAATCCGTGATGAGCGAGGTGAGCGGCAATGTATAGTGCAGCACCACAAGCGTTTCATCAATATATTCGGTATGGTGCAGCACTCCCCGCTTTTCCGCGCACAAATTCATGATACCGCCAAGGTAGCCGGAAGGTACCACGATAGCAACGGTCATAAGTGGCTCTTCAATTTTTGCGATACGTACCGCATCGGGAAGATCTAGCGGGCTTTTTATGGTGAGCAGGTCGCCGTTCGTGAGCGTTACGTTATAGCCAACCGAAGGCACGGTTATCATAACCTCCATACCGTACTCGCGCAAAAGCCGTTCCTGCACGATTTCCAAATGGAGCAACCCTAAAAACCCGCAGCGAAAACCGTATCCCAGAGCTTTGGAATGTTCCGGCTCATACGCCAGCGCCGCATCATTTAATTTGAGTTTTTCCATTGACTCGCGCAATTCTGCAAAATTATTGCCTTCCCTGGGGAAAATTCCCGCAAAAACCATGGGCTTTACTTCTCTATAGCCCGCAAGTGCTTGCGTTTCTTTGACTTGAGCCGACTGGGTGAGGGTATCTCCTACTCTGCATTCGGTGACATCCCGAAGACCGGTGATGACATAACCGATCATGCCTTCTTCCAAGGCATCTATTGGTTTCATTTTAGGCGTATAGATGCCAACTTCCAGCGCTTCTCCCTTGGCACGGGTGCCTAAGAGTGTAAGCGCATCGCCTTTGCGTATGATTCCATCCATGACCCGGACTTCGGCAACAACTCCTTTGTACGAATCAAACAGCGAATCAAAAATCAGCGCGCGCGTATGCATGGAATCTTTTGGTTTTGGCGCCGGGATCAGACGAACAACCGCATCCAATATTTCAACAACGCCTGCGCCGGTTTTTCCTGAAGCCAGCAATACTTCCTCGGGTGCACAGCCCAATACTTTTACCACTTCATTGCGGACTTTTTCCACATCCGCATTCGGCAAATCAATCTTATTGAGTACGGGAATTATGGTGAGATTCTGCTCAACGGCAAGATAGAGGTTGGCGAGCGTCTGTGCTTGAATGCCTTGTGAAGCATCTACCAGCAACACCGCTCCCTCAACTGCCGCGAGCGACCGGGAAACTTCATACGAAAAATCCACATGACCCGGCGTATCTATCAAGTTTAAGGTGTTGTTTTTGTAGAGCATCCGCACCGGCTGTAATTTAATGGTGATACCCCGCTCACGCTCCAAATCCATACTATCCAACAGTTGGGCTTTCATCTCACGTTTGGTTACCGTTTCGGTGATTTCCAACATGCGATCAGCCAGCGTACTCTTGCCGTGATCAATATGAGCAATGATGCAGAAATTACGGATAGCGTGTTTCATAGACAGCGTTGAGTATATCAGGTTTAGTATCTACTAAGCAAGAATGGCCTTCTTCCCTCAATATACGACTTGCGATGTCGTATATTGATAGGTGGATATCTTTACTTGACAATAATTCCTAACACGGTATGCTCACGATGGATGTTTAGGCGTAGAAACGCTGTTTTTTGCATATGCAACATCCGCTCATTTTAGCACTTTGACAATTTCATAACTCACCAAAAGCACCACTCGGCGCTGCCCATACAACTCTATCCGTAGGGAGGAACAATGTCGTCAAGAAGAGTAGTTCGCGACGGAGCGTTCGCGTTCATGATTGCCACACAAGTGGCTTGCGCGCGCGTTTCAGAGAAACAAATGGTGAGCCTGCTCTACGAGCAGGCAAGAGAGTTCTCCATCAGCGAGGCGACGCGCCCCACGACGAGGGAAGCAATCGAGCCATATACGCTCATGAGCAGATTCTACCCCAACTATAACCCTTTCTTATTTGTTTCATACAATCAAAAAAGGTTGCGTTGAGCAGCCCGCAACAGATCGCCTTGGTTTTACGTGAGGCGAAAAAGAAAATTCCTGAAGTTCTGGCGTATCTTGCCGAACAACAGGACGATAGAAGACCTCACTTGCTGTTTCTTGGGTTTTTGCCGGATGGCACCAATCGCCATGCGGTATTTGCTATCTACCTCCGCGGCACTCCGCCGCCTGATGATGAAAGGAGAGACTCTCATGAGATTCCGTCTCTTGTCCCTGATCATCAGGGACAAGCTCCTGCCTATTTTAACCATGATGGTGTTCACGACACCATCCATGTCATCGGAGAACAACGATGAAACCCCTGGGTATTTGGGTGCATTTATGGATGCGCTACAAGTGCACCAACACACGGCTGACAAGCTCTTTGCCACAGCATCCGCCCCTCCCAAGGGGTACGTGCATATCGTCATGGACGGTAGGCTGATTGTGGTCAAGATCCCCGATCTTGGTCATTAATGATCTTTCCCAATCTTCTGCCCAACGCATTACGCCGCGGGTTTTTTTTAAATCATCTGTGCGCAATATAAAAAACACTCATCCCCCTACTCTTGCTGAATGCGAGAGGTTCCAGGATCTAACACACTAAAGTGCTTTCAGACCTTGAGAAAAGTGAAATTACCTCCTCGTTTCTTGGCATTTTCGTCCTGATTGGCACGATACTCCATTATCATTACATAGCATCATTTCATACATAATCGTGCCAAAGCTGACAGCGAAGCATCAACGTTTCTAGAAATGTTATTTCCGGAAAGTTTTTTTGAGATCGGGAAATTCCTTGAGATATTTCTTCATGTTGGACTTCGCAAGTCCAACAATTTGAAAGGTTCGTTTGTCGTCTGAAGGGATGGATTTGTTCCCAAAGATGCAACGCTAAACACCCTGTTCTTCGGTAGGGCAGTTGTTGAGCAGCTACTCAAAAAGTTTAGCGTTTGTTTTTCGGAATTCCCAATACCTCCGCAGTCTCCCGCGCTATCCATTCCTCTTCAACGGTAGGTACGGCAAAAACAGGCACGCCTTTTAAAATATGCTTTGCCAAGGGCTGCACAATCGCGTCCCGTGTTTCCGCATGTCCCGCGCCAATTGCTCCGGTAAAAGTGATTGCGTCAATTTTACCTAAAATTGCGATGTAAGAGCCGATATATTTCTGAATACGATAGACAAAGAGTTCAAACGCAAACAACGCATCAGGGTTGCCTGATCCCTTCTCGCGTAAAAGCTCGCGAAAATCATCTATGCCACCTGCGAGCACTTTCCAGCCCGAATTAAAATTGAGTTCATGCAAAACCTTTTCCCACGTACCCGATCCATGTTCTCTTTCAATAACCTTTGCCATTAATGCGACTGCACCCGCATCAATGTCTCCCGCTCGCGTGGTCATAACCAACCCCTCAAGCGGCGTAAAACCCATACTCGTATCAACCGACTCTCCTTTTTTGATAGCCGTAATACTTGATCCGCCTCCCAGGTGGCAAGACACCATGGTTACATCTTTTGGCTTTTTCCCCAATTTTTCCGCTGTCTTATAGAGCATACTCTTGTGCGATGTGCCATGAAAACCGTACCGGATAATGCCATGTGACTCTTCCCACTCGCGGGCAATTGCATACACCCGCGCGCGACGCGGCAGGTGCGTAAAAAAAGCGGTGTCAAATACCGCAACGTTCGGCAGTTGCGGTAAATATTCGTGAGCGAGCGAGATTATTTCCCGACTGCGCGGATTATGCAGTGGCGCGAGATCGTCAAGTTGCATGAGCGTCTGCATAACACTTTTGTCTATCACAACTGCGGTATGAAATTGAGATCCTCCATGAACCACGCGGTGACCAATCGCCACCACATTTCCCATGTCCGGTATGCTCCGCAACACCTCTTTGAGCGCCGCTTCCGCTTTTTCAGCCGTCGGTACGATCCCTTCCTGCACGCAAGAAAATTTTGCGCCTTCACGCACACTAAATTTCAGGGATGCGCTGCCCGCATTCAACACGAGAATAGTTCCCTCCATGACTACATCTTTGATTTAATGATAAGACCTACAATTACCGCAATGGCAATAATGACCAGTCCGGTAATCATGGTTCCTGTCGCTAATCCAGAAAACATAAACTGGATAAATAATATTACTAAAGATTGATTTAAAGTAGCCTGCCTTTGGTATTTCCCGATATGCCAAACGCATTTGCTTCGTCGGTATCTAGGTGAAATGCCCATTTAAATTTTGGGTGTACGCGCACGATGACGTTTTCAAATACACCACCACGTTCTCCGGAAACCTCTATACGCACGATTTTGTTTTTTTTGAGTCCGTACTTGCGTGCGTCCTGCGTACTGGCATGGATATGCCTCTGCGCAATAATTGCTCCGCCCCGCAATCGCACCAATCCTTGAGGTCCTTTCAGGATAAGTGTTTCTCCCTGTTGCGGCACAAGCCCGGACCGTTTCAATGGCGGATCAATACCGAGCGAGCGCGCATCGGTTTTGGTCAGCTCAAATTGGGTTTGCGGACGGCACGGCCCGACAATGCGTACCTGCGAAAAGCTTCCTTTTTTTGTTGAAATCGCAACCGTTTCGCGTGTCACAAACTGCCCTGGCTGGGATACGGGCCGCAGGAGGTGCATCTTCGCCTTTTCTCCAAAGAGCTTATTGTAATGCGCTGCGGAAAGATGCAAGTGCCTGGCGGAAACTTCTATAGGTATGAAAATTCCTTTTTTTGACATAGTATGAGTATTATAGCATAACCGGACTTCGCCGACAAAATATAGTTGTCGCTATCACGCCGCGCGCCGCACGGCACGCGCAATTGCAGATCCTACTGTACGATCCAATGGCGATGGAAGGATATGCGCTTGGGTAGGTTTTTTGACGAGTTGCGCAAGCGCATAAGCCGCCGCATACTTCATGGGAAGAGTGATCGATTGTACGCGGGCATCCAGAGCGCCCCTGAATATCCCCGGAAATACCAACACATTATTGACTTGATTCGGAAAATCCGAGCGACCGGTTGCGACAACCGCGGCACCGGCTTTTTTAGCTTTCTGGGGCATAATCTCCGGGGTCGGATTAGCCATGGCAAAAATAATGCTCCGCTCGTTCATACGCCGCACATCAACCGACGTGAGGAGATCGCCTTTTGAAACACCAATAAATACATCAGCTCTCAAAAGTGCCTCTTGTACCGATCCATGCAGTTTGTGCTTATTCGTAACCCGCGCAAGGGATTTTTTAATCGGATGAAGATGGGTGCGTCCCGCGACAATAATTCCTCTGCTGTCTACCAAAATAATATCTTTCGGTTGTATACGATTTTCTTGCAATAGCCTTGTAATCGCTATACCGGCTGCGCCCGCGCCGTTCACCACGATCGTACAGTCTTGCATGCGTTTTTTAACCACTTTGAGCGCATTAAGTAATCCTGCCAACACCACAATAGCGGTTCCGTGCTGATCGTCATGAAAAACCGGAATATCAAGCAGTTGGTTCAGCTTTTCCTCTATTTCAAAACACCGAGGAGCGGAAATATCTTCAAGGTTGATGCCCCCAAACATAGGGGCGATGAGTTGCACCGTACGTATGATCTCGTGCGTATCTTGGGTCGCAAGCGCCAGCGGAAACGCATCAATCCCGCCAAATTCTTTAAACAACACCGCCTTGCCCTCCATAACCGGCAATGCGGCCTCCGGTCCGATATTGCCCAATCCCAATACCGCACTGCCGTCCGTCAATACCGCAACCATGTTGCCCTTATTCGTATAGGTATAGACTGCGCCCTTGTTACGCGCAATGGCAAGTGAGGGTGCCGCAACACCAGGCGTATACGAAATACTTAAATCTTTTTTTGTCCGAATGCGCGCCTTTGGCGCAAGGTGTATTTTTCCGCGCAGGCGCTTATGTAAGCGCAGCGATGCGGCATCGTAGTTCATAATGAAATAGCTTATGCCTTGCGTTTTGCAAGATAATCAAATTCCATGAGCGCGGCTTTTGCTCCTTCCCCGGCAGCTACAATAACTTGCTTTTCCGGAACACTGGTTACATCTCCCGCCGCATACACGCCCTTAACCGAAGTCTCATTACGCTCATTGATAACAATTTCTTGCCATTGATTCAGTTTAATAAAATTGTTGAGATACTGTGTTGCGGGAATTGATCCGATCTCTATAAATACGCCTTGTACATGAAATTTTTCCGTTTTTGCATTTTTAATCTCCATACTCTGCACAAACGCATCACCGTCAATACGCGAGGTGGTCACATGGTAGTATATCGTTACTTTTTTACTTTCCCGTATTTTTCCGAAAAGCACCTGATCCGCCTTTTTAAAATGCTCGCCGTTAGTGACCAATTGTATGCTCTTTGCTATTTTGGTAAGTTGCCAAGCCGCATCCAGCGCGGCATTGCCCCCGCCGATGACCGCGACGTCTTTTCCCGAAAACAACGGCGCATCGCACGTTGCGCAGTACGTAACGCCTCGGCCCCGATACTTTTCTTCTCCCGGGATACCAAGTTTTCTTGGAACTTTCCCCGATGTGATAAGTACGGTCTTCTCTTCGTATGCTTTGCCGCCTAACGTCTGTACAATAAATTTTTTACTTTTTTTCTTGATAGCGGACACCTCTTCACCCCGCACCAGTTCAATGTCCTCAAAATCGCGCAAGTGCGTTTCAAATTTTTGTGCAAGCTCCGCTCCGGTAATCATGTGAAACCCAAGATAATTTTCCACATCTGACGAAAGCGCGGCCTGCCCGCCCATATCCTTGGAGATGATGAGTGTTTTTATTTTCTTTCTGGTGCTATAAATTGCCGCCGACATGCCGGCAGGACCAGCCCCTATAATAACGTCGTATATATAATTATGGTTTGCGTATACAGACCGATGCGGTGATGACAAAACATATCTTTACAACCAACGCTCCTGCGGGCGTTACGATTACGCATCGGCGGGCTCGTTTCCACAATTACAAGATCCGCAGCATCCACCCTCATCGTTTTTTCCGGTATACTCACTGGTAGCGCATTCGCACCCTTCGGTACATGCGCCACCACAATATTTGCCTTCGTCCATACAGTTATGATAAAGAAGTAAAAAATTATTTCTTGAGTATGGCTTCAATTTTTGCCCGATCAAAACCGATGATAATTTCCCCATCCATATCAATAACCGGTACGCCCATCTGACCGGATTTTTGTATCATTTCTTCCGTTTTCGGATGATCAACGGACACGTCAATATTTTCATAAGCGATTTTTTGCTCGTCAAAAAAAGCTTTTGCCATTTTACAGTAAGGACACGTTGGTGTGGAATATATGGTTATCTGCATAGTAGTTGTTCATTGTTAAAGATGAGTCGCATGGATAAGTGTAGCATTTTTTTTTGTATGTGTCACGAGAGAGAATACAAGTTGACAAATACTGTTAACTATTTTAGAATACTCTTACGTGGTTCTTTGAAATTTTTTTTTCCTCTTTTATATAAGGAGATCAGAAATGTTGCGCAAACGCCTGTTATGCATCGTGATTTCCTGTGTCATTTTCATCTGTCCCTTACGAGGAGAGGGATCTACTGAAAAAGTGCGTACGCTACAAGCGTACCCGATTCTGGTATATGGCAGTGAGGTGACAGAAGAAGTATGCTCCATATTCGTTCTCACACATACTGCTAAAGGCGATGTGGTATATTTTTATCTTCTTACCCCCCGATTGGTTGCCGGTGAGTTTGCAAAATTTATTTGCAAACAAAAACTTTCGGCAGATGAACATGCGCGCATCACCGCACAGTGTGCAATAATGCACACTGTTATAGATGGTGTGCATGCAAAGAAGGAAAGTAGTTTCCTTCGGCAGGAGTTAAACGAAGGGAGGTATCTGCGGCATGCGAAGTTTAGTTTTGTGCATCTCGTCAAGATAGCACAAGCAAATGCCCGCACGCCTTTTGGGATGCAGATACCCGTTACATTTCATTTCCATAATTTAGATGGAGATGAAAGTTTCCATATACTGAACGGGATGGTAATTGGAGGGAGAAGATATTCTTTCCAATAGGAAGAATTGGCTCGGTCTGCGGTACTCATAACCCCCGGTATTTTATGCCGGGGGTTATAATTATCTCTCCGCAAAACATTCTACTCAAATGCTACCGGAATGACTACTGTGTCAATTTCGCTGCCGTCCTTAGGACTTAACGAGAACACCTCTATCATCCCTTTTTTGGTGGCATTAAAATTATATGTTATGGTGATGGAAAATTCTCCAAACTCTCCGATTGCAGCAGCTTTTGCGATCGCCACTTCCTGAATTTTCGTATTACCGGCAGCATCCCGAAACGCGACATTGACCGTATTCTCAAAAACACGCGCGCGGCCGGTAATCGTTACGGGACTTGTTACCATGCTACCTGGCTGCGGCGCATTGACTACAATGTTAGTTTCTTCCTGCATAGCTCCGCCGGAATCGTTTTTGGATGCATCAATTTCTTCAACCAGGGCATCCGCGTTCATTTGGGCAACATCTTCGCTTGTATTCACGGCTTCATCGGTATTTCCCGTCTGCCATAAGAACCAGCCTACCAATATAAGTGCGGCAGAGAGGATGCTTATTTGCGTAAACTTCATACTCTATAGTGATTAAGAATCAAGGGTGAATTTCTTTTTCAGCACGGTGATAGAGGCTTCAGTCTCCGTGAGATAGGTTTTGAGCTCTTGGGCAATGGCCAGTCCGCGCTCAAATTTTTTTACCGCTTCTGCAAGGTCAGGCGTATCCGCTTCAAGCTCATGGGTAAGCGTTTCAAGTTCTCCCAGAAGTTTTGAAAAGTTTATCTTTTCTTTTTTTTGCTGCATAGAGGCGTTTGATTGTGCTTTCCACTGCTCCATGGGATATGCGGGTCGTCAACACGTCTCCCAAAGCAAGGGTATGCACATCTTTAATGATTTTTCCCGTTTTGTCAAATGTGATGCTGTAACCACGGCTTAAGACCATTTCCGGATGTTGTGTTCGGAACAAACGCTCTGCGGATACTACATACGCCGCAAGAGAATGTGTGCGGTGCAGAGTCGCTTGAAAACACCGTTCAATTACTTCATCAACGTGCAAGCGTACCGAGCGTGATCGCTCGGTATACTTTTGCGAACTATGCGCAAAGCGGCGGATGTGTGTCCGCAAATCTTCAAGATGGTTCTTCATAGCAAGATCAAGCGTGCGTACGCATTCTTGCACACGTCTTCTATTAGATTTCACGCTCACGTGCAGTGCGCCGATTATGTTATCGGCAAGGCGCATGATTGCCGCCGTAACCGCTTTGGCATCGGGTACCGTTAGCTCCGCCGCATTGGATGGAGTGGCGGCGCGAATATCCGCGACTAAATCGGCTATCGTCCAATCACGCTCGTGGCCTATACCACATACCACGGGTATGCGCGATGCAAAAATCGCGCGCGCAACCGATTCCGCATTAAATGCGGAGAGGTCTTCCAGTGAGCCGCCTCCACGGGTCAGAATAATTGTTTCGGCATGCGTATGCGCATTTGCATACTGCAGGGCTGCGGTAATTTGCCCCGCAGCTTCCGGACCCTGGACGCCTGTCGGCAGGAAGGTAACGGTCAATCCCGGCCAGCGGTTAGAGAGCACGCGCATCACATCCGTATACGCAGCCGCATCTGGTGAAGTGATAAGCGCAATGTGCGCTGGATACAGTGGAAGCGATTGCTTAAACTCTGCTGCAAACAGTCCTTCGGCTTCCAGTTTATTCTT
>Ga0210027_1000241_pt1 | contig 59655 bp, 53 predicted proteins | sample CryGeymeta201510_FD_183978 | JGI IMG/M metagenome (GOLD analysis project Ga0210027, IMG submission 183978) | Groundwater microbial communities from Crystal Geyser aquifers in Utah, USA - Crystal Geyser metaG 2015-10 (SPAdes) (version 2) | ecosystem: Environmental > Aquatic > Deep subsurface >...
AAATTAGATAAAACGTGATTTGGGTCTAGGACTCCATCATAATCTGATTTGTGACAAGAAAAACATTGCGTATCGGTTCCTGTCGTTTTTCCCTTATGACAATCTGAACATGCGGCTTTCGAATGTCCACCGGTAAGCGGGAAATTTGTAACCGCATGGTCGAAGAACGACGGTATCCATGCCGTCGTTGTATGGCATGTTTTACAATCTGTGCTTAAACCTAAAGTCTGATGATTTGGATTTACAGAATTTACGAAACTTTGTTGATGGCAATCATTACAAATTTGTGAAGTACCCGTTGTTTTTCCCTTGTGGCAATCCGAACAGATTGCTTTCGTATGTCCGCCAACAAGCTGGAAGTTTGTTGTTGTGTGAGAAAAGGTTGATGGTACCCATCCATCCGCCGTATGGCATGTTTTGCAATCTGTACTCAATCCCGTTGTCTGATGATTTGGATTTACAGAGTTAGCAAAATTAGTCTGATGACAATCATTGCAAACTTGTGACGTGCCGGTAGTTTGATCCTTATGACAATCTGAACAAAGCGCCGTAGCATGTTTTCCTGTAAGTTGAAAATTTGTTGTCGCATGATTAAATGATGATGGTTTCCATCCATCCGCCGTATGGCATGATTTACAATCAGATGACAATCCGATTTGTTGATGATTCGGACTTGCTGCATTAGCAAAATTAGTCTGATGACAATCATTACAAACTTGTGGCGTGCCGGTAGTTTGACCCTTATGACAATCTGAACAAAGCGCCGTAGCATGTTTTCCTGTAAGCTGAAAATTTGTTGTCGCATGATTAAATGATGATGGTTTCCATCCATCCGCCGTATGGCATGTTTTGCAATCTGTACTCAATCCCGTTGTCTGATGATTTGGATTTACAGAGTTCGCAAAATTAGCCTGATGACAATCATTACAAACTTGTGACGTGCCGGTAGTTTGACCCTTATGACAATCTGAACAAAGCGCCGTAGCATGTTTTCCTGTAAGCTGAAAATTTGTTGTCGCATGATTAAATGATGATGGTTTCCATCCATCCGCTGTGTGGCATGATTTACAATCAGATGACAATCCGATTTGTTGATGATTCGGACTTGCTGCATTAGTAAAACTATTCTGATGACAACTTGAGCAAGCCGGCGAGAGGGCAACTGTGATTGACGGGAGATGACAATTTTCACAAGGAATCGTGAGATGAGAGCCTGTCAACGGTAATCTCGAATTACTATGGTTAAACGCACCATCACTGTTGCCTGTTGGATGGCATCTATAACAGGCTTGACTATCATAACTATATCCGCCAACTCCTTGATGATCTTTATCAACCTCACTCTTGTTATTGTGTTCATGACAATTTATACAAGAAAAAACCTTATAATTGCTTGCATTTGTGTGGCAATCAGTACAAACATTCCATTCACCACGATGTTTTCCGGAATAAATTGGAAAATATTTTCCGTCATGATCAAATGTTGCTCCTGCCCATGATGTGGTTGTATGGCAGTCCTGGCATGCCGTCTGAAAACCTGACGTACTGTGTTTGGGGTTGGTCGTGTTATCGTAATTTGTTTTATGGCAGCTGTAACAATCAGTTGGTGTATTTATGTAACCACTTGCATGACATTTTGCACAATCTACGCTTGTATGCGCTCCTGTTAACGGAAATTGGGTTGTTGAGTGATCGAACGTTGACGGTTTCCAAGCAGTAGTAGAATGACATTTAGTACAATCAGTCGGGAAATTTGCAGTTATATGATTCGGGTTTGTTACATTATCAAAATTTGTTTTATGACAACTGTAACAATCTTTCGGCGTATTTACATACCCGCTTGCATGACATTGATTACAAGCAACACTTAGATGCGCTCCTGTCAAAGGAAATTGGGTTGCTGCGTGATCAAACGTTGCAGGCTGCCATCCCGATGTTGAGTGACATTTTTTACAATCTGTTGGGAACTGAGATGTAACGTGATTCGGATTCGTCGTGTTCTCATAGTTAGTTTTATGGCAGCTGTAACAGTCCGTTGGTGTATTTACATAACCACTCGCATGGCAAGAAATACAGGACGTGGTTGCATGAATTCCTGTTAATGGGAAATTAGTTGATGCATGATTAAAGCTCGATGGAATCCATGCTGAAGTAGTATGACATTTGGTACAATCAGTTGGAAATTGAGACGCAACGTGATTAGGATTAGTGGTTCCCTCAAAGGTTGTTTTATGGCAGCCGTAACAATCTGTTGGAGTATTTTTATAAGAAGTACTATGGCACTTATTACAATCAAGTTGGGTATGAGCTCCCTCTAATACAAAATACTGTGTATGGTTAAAAGAAGATGGCTTCCATCCGTTTATTGTATGGCAAGTTGTACATGTTGTACTAAAAGATGCTGAAATATGGTTTGGATTGGTTGTCTGTTCGTAATGAGTTTTGTGACATGAGTAGCAGTCTTGTGATAGTCCGGTATAAATTGGAGCATTTGTATGACACGTTTTACAATCAGTTATTTTATAACCTATTTTATGCCCGCCAATCAAAGGGAATTTATCATGCGCAAATGAAGCGTAACTCCAATTAGCATCGGTAAAATTATGGCACGATTCACAGCCAGTTGAGAAACCGGATTGCGCATGATTTGGGTTTTGTGTAGCAGCAAAATTTTGTTTATGACAATCGTAACATTTAACACCCAGCGGCTCAAAGTTTAATTCTGCAAAAAGCGTATGACATCGTTGGCAATCAGCTTTTGCATGCTGCCCGAGAAGTGGGAACCGTGAACGTTGATGAATATCCGTAATGTTCTTAATCAACCAGGCGGTTGGTGTATGACAATTACTGCATTGTCTAGAGACAGTATTTTTATGAATATCCTTATGGCAAGAAATGCAATCTTCTTGAGCCTCTCCAAACTTTAAAGTTGCATGACACTGTTTACAGTCAACATTTTTGTGTTGCCCTGCTAACGCAAATTTCGTCGCTTCGTGTTTGAATTTCTTCTCTGCAGGTATCTCTTTCCAGCTTGTTGAAATGTGGCAATCCGAACAATCAAATTTAAGTAGCCCATGAGGTGAAGTTTGAGCTGATAGGTTTCCGGCAAAAAGAAGAAAAACTATTATTTGTGACAGTCTACGCATTTGAATTCTTCCAATTTAAATTTTATGAAAGTTACCGAACCGTCAATTACTTTTTTATGGCATGCGTTACATGCAACCGCCTGATGCCCGCCGGCTAACGGAAATTTCGTTTTTTCATGATCAAACTTTACAGGTTTCCAATTATCAAAAGTGTGACATCTTTCGCAATCATTTTTATCTGCAACTTTAAATTGAGCAACATGAACATCACGATGACAGCCTTCACATAAAGTAGTTACCGAAGCAAATTTAATCGTGATCTCTTCATTGTTTTTTTTCTTCTCATGACAAGTTGAACAAGCTGCCGTTCCATGTTTTCCTAATAAGCGGAATTCTGTTTTTTCGTGATCAAAATTAATTTTCTGCCAGGTTTCTGTGTTGTGGCAGTTACTGCACTCATTATTTCCAATAAACTTCGCTTTTATTTCGTCCCCATGAATATTTTTATGGCAATCGTTACACCTTTGACCAAGCTGTACAAAATGCCATTCTTTCTCTACTTCTTTAAAATGGCAAGTTTTACAAGGGACCGCCAAATGGCTTCCTATCAACTGAAATTTATTCTGATTATGCGTTTCGATAGTAAATAGCGATGGGGTAAATCCTTTTTCAGTATGACACTCCGTACAGTCTTTTATCTTTCCCTCTTTAACAAATGAGCCTTTGTGATAGTCTTTGTGGCAGTCAAGGCAAAGCGTATGTTTAAGCTTTGCTGTTACATTACTCCCATGGCAACTGTTGCATTTAACTTCAATGTGTTTGCCGATTAATTTGTAATTAGTTTTGTTGTGATCGAATTGTCCCGATTTTATTTGCCCAAATCCTGTGGTTACGTGACACTTCTGGCAGTCTTTTCCGAATTTTCCCTGATGGATATCGTTATGACAATTCTCGCAAGATGTAAATTGAATTCCTTTAAACTTCTGAAAATCCTTACCGTTTCGTTTTTCAATCTTATGGCATTTATCACATTTTACTTCGCTGTGTTTTCCATTTAATTGATATGCCGTTTTATTGTGATCGAAAGATTTTGCCGGTTTAAATCCTTCTGTTGAATGACAATTGGAACATTGAGAACCAAGCGCTCCAAGATGTACATCGGCATGACAACTTTTGCAATAATTGGAGAGACCTAAGAAAGTGTTTTTGCGTAGAGCAAAAGATTTTTTATCCGAAATAAATTTTGTTTGATGGCAATCATCACATTTAAGTTCTTTATGTTTTCCCTCGAGATTAAAAGTGGTTTTTTGATGATCGAAACTCTTTTGGCTAAATCGAATAATTTCAAAAGTTCTGCCGTTATGATCACTGTGACATTTAAAACATTCTTTGCCTCGAACATCAGTAGATGCATGATATCCGCGATTGGCTTTGATTAACGTATTTATTTCTTTATGACACGCTAAACATTTTGAGTTAAGAACTTTATCACCAAGTTCATGACACTTACTACAATTTGATAAGCCTTCCAAATTTTGATGAGCCTGGACAAGTTTACCGGGAGAAATTTGAGCTGAAACTGATGCTGTCAAAATGATCAACAAAACTAACGGCGAGATAAAATTCTTTTTCATCATTTATTCTTATGTGATAATATTGCTTCGCCAAATTTTTTAGAGATGCCGATACCGATCTTTTCTAAAAATTTTGTTGGCAGTTCCCCGCCTGCAAAAATATAAACCAAATCATTACTTAATACTTGGGGGAGGTTGTAACCTTCCACGGAGAGGTGAACTTCAGTATCGGTAATTTCATTTACAATTGATTTAAAAATAACACTGATTTTTCTTGAATCGCTATATTGTTTCACTTTTTCTAAGTTCCTCGGCTTTATTCGAGAAAAACTTTCCGACCGATAAGAAAGAGTAACCTCGTTGCCTTCATCGGCAAGCAATATTGCAGATTCAATGGCGGAATCTCCACCGCCAACTACAAGAACTTTTTGATCCTTTATATGTTCCGGTTCTAATAAACGGTAATAAACTTTTTCCCTTTCTTCTCCCGGTACATTCAATTTTCTCGGAGAACCTCTTCTACCGATGGCAAGCACAACGCCGGTTGTTTTGTATCTCCCTTTTGAAGTAACCACTTCAAAGTAATCTTCACATCTTTCGATGTTCTCGACTTTTTCCTGTTGATTGATGGTGATAGTATTTTTTGTTAAAACATCCATCCAAATAGAGATGAGCTCATCTTTGGAAGTTTCAAAAAGTTTTACTTTCCCATATAATGGAAGATCGAGCGGTACCGTCATAACGATCTTGGAGCGAGGGAAATGGTAAACCGTTCCTCCAAGTGTTTCCTGCTCAAGAGTAAGAAATCGAAGCTTATTCTTTTTCGCTGTTAAAGTTGCTGCTATCCCTGCCGGACCGGCACCGATGATAACTACATCGTAGTCTGCTTTGGAAGATTTGGTTAATTTCTTGGTAAGATTTTCAACTGCCTGCTTCCCTTGTTCAACGGCATTTTTAATCAATCCCATTCCGCCAAGTTCTCCCGCAATGAACAACATGGGGATGTTGGTTTCAAATTGTTGACTAATATGAGGAAGTTCAACTCCTCTTTTTTCCGTTCCAATACAGAGTGTAATTGCAAGAACCGGACAAGCATGAAAACAAGCCCCGTGTCCTACACACCGGGATGTATTTATCGTTTTGGCTTTTCCGTGAGCCCAACCAAGAATATCTTTCTCGGGACACGCTTCAATACAAGCGCCGGTTCCGATACAATTTTCTACGCTCACTACAGGATGCAGAGAAACCGGTTCGTAAAAACCATATTCTTTTGCTTTAACAATTTTTTCTTCGGTTTTTTGCGAACGCTTCTTCGTCTTCTTCAAATAAATAAACATCACTAAAAAAACTATTCCGAAAATGAACCCGTAAATGATAATATTTTCAATTAAAACTTCCATCGTTAGAAAATCCACTTATATCCAAAAACCATTGTCACGGCAACATGAACGATCATAATCACCAGCATAATAATGGCAAACGGTAAATGGACTATATGCCAGTAATTGAATAATCGCTGCATGGTACGCAATAGTCCAATTCTTCTTGTTAACGTAATTTTCGCTTTGAAAAGTTTGATAATTTCTTTAATAGCATGTGTATTAGTGATTCCTGATTCATGTAAAGATTTTTTCAACTGAGGGATCAATTTTCTTAAAGCAAAATAATCGGCAAGCATAACGTTGAAACTTTTCGAGAATGAAAGTCCCGCATATTTTTGTAACTTGAAATGGTGCTCAAAAGAATCAATCAGCGATGCAGAAAGTTTATACTCGCTGCTTAATCGAACAGAAAGTTCTTCATCCATTTTTTGAATATCCTTAAAATCCAATTCCTGTCCTTGTATGGATCTTGGAATTTGAATGTAAATGAATCTTCCGATAACACCGCTTGCAACAACAGCAACCATGCTCCAGAAACTAACGGCTACAATTCCGCCGAATTTAAAAGCAGTGTGGAAAAGAACAAAAACGGGTCCCAAAGTGCAAAGAAAAATGTGAAATTCGAGCCAGTTGGTCAAATATCCAAAATGAAATAATTTTCGTGTTCGCTTTCTTATCATATAGACAGCTACGCCAAAAATCATCATTAAAGTGCCAAGAATGCCGAGTCCATGCCCGATGCTGCCGCTTGGTTTAAAAAAGGAGTGACTACTTGAAAATACTCGTTCTGTTAAAGGTAGAGTGTAATAAGAATAACTGTTTATCAAAAGGATCGCTACAGAGGTTATTCCGATGAAAAAAAAGAGACCGATGTATAATTGATGAAGGGTTTTATTCATTTTTCCGTTTTTATTTAATGAATCGTTAAATAATTCAAACCAATTTAAAATGTTCGGTGAAATTACTCTCTTAAAATTATCTTAAAAGAAATTCAACTTCGATATCCTATGACATAGATTACAAGTAGACCTTAAACTTTCTACATTTTTCCCGACTCCCAGCTTGGGAAAAAAAGCTAAAGAAGAAAATGAATAATGACCATCGATCAAGGAATTTCGAATAGTGCAGTTGAACTTTGGATTGTATTAACTTCGCTCGCCTCTGGCGGGCTTTGTTCAATATTCGATAGTAATTCTCTTTAACATGTTAGCGATAGTGATTTTCTATGAGCCTAACTTTTCTGGCTATCAAAATGCAGAGGTGGCTAACATTGAAGAAAAAAAATAAAAAAAGGTTATCCAAAAGTCCAATCACTAAAGATCTTAACCTTCTGAATAACCTGAATTTAAGAGCTAGAAATTAGATTAAAATCTTTTCCTAGGACCGCCAAAGCCGCCGCTACCGCCGCCACGGTTTCCACCGCCGCTTCCGCCGCGAAATCCGCCGCGACTACCACCGCTTCCGCCTCTTCTGTCATCAGTTTTAGGGCGAGCTTCGTTTACAACCAATTTTTTGCCTTTGACTTCTTTGGTATTCAATTCGTCAATAGCTTTTTGTGCTTCGGTAGCAACAACCATCTCGACAAAACCGAAACCTTTTGAGTCTCCGCTAAAAAGGTCTCTGATTACTTTTACTGATTTGACTTTTCCGTAAGCTGAAAACTCCGTCATTAAGTCTTCATCAGATACTTCACGCGATAAATTACCAACGTAAATATTCATATAGAACTCCGTTCAATTTGTTAAAAAAATATAAAAGCGAGAACTGTTTCTTTAATGAGGTAAACAAATCAGAGGAGAAGAAAAGCACATGCTCTTGTTTATCAACGGTCAATAAAAGAATCCACAACAAGCGGATGAAAGTAACGGTGTCGAATGTGTGTTTGAGTTTTTTGCTTCCGATTTGGCGGAAGTTTCGATCCTAACTTTACAGATACCCATCTTTTCAAAAAACACAGTTAAATATATGGTGAATAACTAATAAATCCTATTAAAAAAAATTATTTCAACAGCAGCATACTTTTCGTTTGCAGCCGGTTTCCTACCTTTAATTGATAGAACAAAACTCCGCTGGAGAGTAGTTGGTGGTTGGTTGTTAGTTGAGGGTTGAATAGAACTTCATGTTCTCCTGCCGGTTTTTCTTCATTAACCAACGTAGCAACTTCTCTTCCCAAAACATCAAATACCTTTAAACTCACCTTACTGCTCACTGATAACTGAAAACTGATCACTGTTTCGGGATTAAATGGATTTGGATAATTTTGGTAAAGCGTAAAATCCTGGGGAGTAGTTTCATTTTCAATTCCGCCTACCGGATATTCACCTGAAGAGCCAAATAATTGAATAGTACCCTTATCGCTGCTATCTTCCCAAACTGAATAGGCTTTCAAATAATAATTAATTCCAACATTCGCAGTTGTAATTTTTGGTTCACTAACTTTTATTTCGATCAATGAATCGTTATAAGGATAGGTAAAAACGCTATAATAAGAGGGATGTAAAAAATTCTTCTCTTCTTTTTTAACTTGATAAATGTTTTGCCCGAAACCATAAAAAGATTTAGCAAGAGTTTTTCCTACAATCATAATTGGTTTAAAAGAGAAATTGAAAGTTTCATAACTCGAATCAGAAATATTTTCGGCTGACTCCGGGCGTCCCAAATCTGCGGAGTAAGGGAAATATTTCAATGTTCTTTTACCTTCAATAATTGTTTCGAAGGATACCATATATTGACCCCAACCTTGTATTGCTTTCGCAGCTGTAGTCGTCGTAGCCGAATCGTATATAAATTTTTCGTCACTCCAATTACTGGTGCTTGAAGACTTAATTTTATAAACGGCTCTGCTGTCATTATTTTGAAATTTCTTTACCGCCGTAATTATTCCAAAATAATTTTTACCTTCATATCCGACTGAAAGCACACCCGAAGCTCTGCTATACTCATATGAATCTATACCAGAAGCATCAAATATTTTTTCAGACACCTTCAGCGTATCAACTTCATAATACAAATAAACCGAGCCCTCTTTTTCATATGTAATCCCAAAGTCAAAACCAAATCCACCATCCTGAACCACTGATTTGGGATTGATTTCATCAAAAAGAGAATCTCCCGCAATAAAACGAACATTTCGTAAAGTATCTCCGAACAATTCACCATAAGCAATATCCCAATTCCCATTTTCGTTTGTCTGCCAAATTACTCTGTCCATTTCCGAAATATTTCCAATTGGTGCAAATACACCACAAGGATTAATACAACTTCCCTTAGAAAAAGTTATTTGGGTAGGGGTATAAAAAGAATCGTTTTCAAGATCATATTTTAATGTGAAGATTTGTGGGTGAACTGGATCTTTATATCCTTCAAAAAGAAGGGCGTTGGCAGATCCAAACCAATATGGATAAAATCCATAATCACCAGTTTCAATAAACGAAGGATTCCGCACATTGAAATCAAGAAAAGAAATTTGCTTCTTAAATACCGGTTGAGCAATAAGTGAACACGAAAGAACAAAAACTGAAAAAAGCACAAACACATTTTTCATAGAACCTCCCAATTAAATTTACAATCTTGGATTTTTAGCAACCCAATCTTTTATGTAATCTATCGTTGCGGTAGTTGTCGCTCCGGGAGTAAACAACTCGCCAACGCCGAGTTCTTTTAATTTCTTGATATCTTCTTCGGGAATAATCCCACCGCCGGTTAAAAGGACATCGTCCATTCCCTTTTCTTTCATCAAAGTAAGAATTTTCGGAAAGATCGTCATGTGAGCGCCTGAAAGAATCGAAATGCCGATAGCATCAACATCTTCTTGCAAAGCGGCTTCAACTATCATTTCGGGAGTCTGCCGCAGACCGGTGTAAATAACTTCCATTCCGGCATCGCGCAATGCGGCGGCAATTACTTTTGCTCCGCGGTCGTGACCGTCAAGTCCGGCTTTTGCAATTAACACTCTGATTTTTCTTTCCATAGAATAAACTCCGATTAAATAAATAACTAATCATAAAATTCATTTTAAAATAGTATAAATATTTTAAAGACTAAATAACCTAACAGTATGGATGAATGAAATTGAAAGGATGAATGGTCAATACTTCAAATTATTTTAAGTTGAATTGATTTCCATTCAACCATGCAATCACTCAATCATTCATTTCTAACACCATTGAGCCCTGGCTATGCCAGGTTATTAATAGCTGATTTAATTTTTTCCGCGATCATGTTCATTTCACCGTTGCCATATTTTTTCAAATCCATTTTAAATTTGTACCCGTCTGTGTTAAAACGCGGAATAAGATGAAAATGACAATGAAAAACCGACTGCCCTGCTGCCCTTCCGTTGTTTGATAATATGTTATACCCGTCCGCTTGAAGCCCGTTAATCACTCCAATTGCAAGACGCTGAACAACCGATAATATTCCTCCAAAAAGATCAGGGGGAAGTTCAAGAAAATTTTCATAATGTGTTTTGGGGATGACGAGCGAATGTCCAACATTGAAGGGATTAATATCGAGAAAGGAAATGATACTATCATCTTCAAACAGAATTTCTGCTTTAGATCTCTTTTTGACAATATCACAAAAGATACATTGCATAACGATCAAATTTACTCGTCATAATTTAACAAATATTTCTTCCTTTTAGAAAAAACTCCATACAAACCGCCGGTATGAATAAATAATGTTTTGGGTGTCCTCGCGGATAAAAAATTATCGTAATACGCCTTAAATGCTTTCCCGGTATATGCCGGATCTAAAATTATTCCCGTAGAACGGGCGAACTTTTTTATAAGCGAAAGTTTATCATTGGTTATATGTTTGTAGCCTTCTTTCGAATAGCCGTCTAAAATCTCTAATCGTTTCTCGTCAAGTTTTACCGGTAAACGAAATTCTTTTATTGTTTGTTCTGCGAGAGATAAAATTTTGTTTTTAATTTCATCTTTGGGATACAGAACGTTTACGGCAAAGATTTTAAGGTCTGATTTAAAAAGAAGCGCGCCAACTAACAGTCCCGCTGTCGTTCCACCAGAACCGGAGGCTGTAATTATTGCATTACATTTTTTGAAAATATTTTGAGCTTGCATTTCTTCTATCGCATGAATATATCCCCAAATTCCAAGAGGAGAAGAACCGCCTTCGGGAATAACAAAAACCTTCTCCCCTTTTTTCTCCAATATTAATTTTTCTTCCGCCATAATTTTGTTTGCATTTCCAAATTCATTTTTAGAAAGAAACCGGAACTCACAACCGAGAACTTTATCGAGAAAAAGATTTCCATCAGCATTATCAGAATTTTTCCCCCAGAGGAATAATCTGCTTTTCATTCCCAATGAAGCTGAGGCAAAAGCTGTTGCACGTGCGTGGTTCGACTGTTCTCCGCCGCAGGTAAAAACGTAACCGGCTTTTTCTTTTTTTGCTTGATAAAGGAGATACTCAAGTTTGCGAATTTTATTTCCCGAAGTTTCTATTCCGGTAAAGTCATCCCTCTTCATAAAAAATGTTTTTCCTTCGAATGAAATTTTTTGAATTGGGGTCGGGATATTCGCTAACAAAATTCTTTTGGGAATAATTTGCGTTATCACTTTTCTTTTTTCTTTAGATATTTTTTGTAAAATGCTTTCGCATGTTCTAAATCTTCATGAGTATCAACGGAATAACTATCGAACTCAGTCTCCACTACTTTAATTTTAATACCGTTTTCCAGCATCCGTAATTGTTCAAGTTTTTCAGTCTGCTCCAAATCTGTTGGTTGTAATGAAGTAAACTTTAGCAAAGCGCTTCTTCTGTAAACATACAAACCGACATGTTTGAAAATATTCACCATCTTTAGTCCTTCTGCAAGTGTTGCTGCATCACGCACAAACGGAATCGGAGAGCGCGAAAAATATAACGCAAAACTCTGATAGTCGAAGACAACTTTAACAACCGATGAGGACTTCAATTCTGAGAGTGACGTAATTCTCTTGGCAAGAGTTGAGACCATAATTTCCTGATCGAACAATAAAGGCTCGATGGCTTCGTCAATCATTCGTGCCGGAATAAATGGTTCGTCGCCTTGAATATTAACGATTATCTCAGCGGATGGAATTTTTTTCGCGACAAATGCAATTCGATCCGAGCCGGTCGCAATTTCTTTCGGAGTGATCATAACTTCAGCGCCAAACGATTTGGCAGCCCCTGCAACCCGTTCGTCATCTGCGGCAATAATTATTTTGTGCAGTAAATTTGATTTTGAAGCCGACTCAAACGTGTGCTGAATCATCGGTTTATCGCCAATCATAGCAAGCGGTTTCCCATATAATCTTGATGACGCGAAACGCGCCGGGATAATACCAACAATCATTTTATCCAATTACCTTTGGCACTTTGAAAAATTCTTCATCTTTATCGGGAGCGTTTTTCAATGCGTCTTCTCTTTTGGTTGAAGGTTTCAATTCATCTTCACGAAAAACATTTTTTACTTCAACCGGATGAGAAAGAGGCTCAAAGTTTGAAGTATCAAGTTCATTCAACTTATCCATGTGATGAAGAATCTGGTTCATATCTTTTGTTAAATTTTCAATTTCATTTTCGTTAAATTCAAGACGAGCCAGTTCAGCTATTTTTTCAACTTCTTGCTTAGTAACTGCCATCGGTTAATCCTTTTTATTTGCAATAATAATTTGTCTTACTTGCTCCATCAAATCTTTTTCACTCTGCCTTCCATTCATATTTTCCGTAATAATTGGCTTATCATAATGGACATGAATTGTTCCCGGATTAATGCGAAGCTTTCCTTTCGGCATAATTGCCGCGGTTCCGCTTATTGAAACGGGAATGATTGGATAGCCAACGCGTGCGGCTAAATAAAAAGCCCCCCGCTTAAACGGCATTACTTCACCGCTTTTGCTTCGTGTTCCTTCAGCGAAGACTAATACCGAGATACCTTCATTTATAATTGTTTGTTTCGCGCGATCCAAACTTTCCATTGCCCTGTCGGCTTTTTGTCTATCAATAACAATGTAGGGACCTAATTGCAGCGCCCAACCGAAGATGGGAATTTTTGCAAGTTCTTTTTTAAAGATTATAACAGCATCGTCAGGGAAAGATGCTTGCATGGCTAAAATGTCGTACATGCTTGAGTGATTGGAAACATAGACATGAGGTTTTGATTTATCAAAATTTTCCAATCCGCTTGTGGTAAGTTTTATTCCGCTTAAGAAAAGCCCACCGTAGGATAATAGCCGTGAAATCCAAAAATAAGTTCTGTTGCTTCTGTCGAAAATCGCACTTATCAATGCAAGCGTAGAACAAAACATAAGGTGCAGAGTAACTAAGAAAAGTTTAATGTATGTGATCATATTTTCTCAACGTTATTATTTATAAATGAAAGGATCGCATTTTTTCTTTTATTGATCGAAGGATGACTATAGAAAAACCATTCGACAAAGGGATGCGGCTCTCTATCTCCCAAATTTTGCTTGGTTAGTTTATCAAGAGTGTTTAAAAATGCTTCATGTTTCCCGGTAGTTGTAACGGCAAATTCGTCCGCTTCATATTCAAACTTCCGGGAAATAATATTTGAGACAGGTTGGATCAATAAAGAAATCAACATTCCCCACAAAGCCAAAACCGGCAGAACAAAAATTTGAGTCAGTTTTTCAGCATTAAAAAACGGCAATGAAAAAGAATAAAGTTTTGCAATCAAAAACAAAGTTAAAAAACTGAACAAGGTGCCGAACAAAATATTTTTTATACTATGTTTCTTCTTATAATGACCAAATTCATGCGCTAAGACGGTTTCAACTTCATCTAAGGAGTAATTCTCAAGTAAAGTATCAGCAAGTAGAACGCGCTTCGATTTTCCAAGCCCGGTAAAAGCAGCATTCGCTTTTTTAGTAGTTTTGCTCATGTTGAACGAAAACACATTTTCAATTTTCATTTTGGCAATTCCCGCCAGTCGAATAATCCGTTCCTTCAGTTCCACATTTTCAAGCGGAACGATTTTATAAAAGAGCGGTAGAATAAACACCGGAACGATCCGGGCTAACACAACGGAAACAAGAAAAAGAAAAACTGCAAACGGAAGCCACCAGTTTTCTCCGAATTTCCGGATCATATAAAAAAAGAAAAGCAAAATGGGCAGCCCGATGATAAGCGAGATGAGAATTCCCTTTGTTCCCTCCCAAATCCATTGGAAGAAAGTTTGATTTGAAAGTTGATACTTATGCTCCAAAATAAATCCACCGTAAAATGAAAACGGAAAAAATAATAGAGCAAAACAACATCCGGTTGTAATTAGATAAAGCAAAAATAAGAGATAATCATTTTGTGTAGAACCCGACAAGTAATTTTCAACTGAGCTGCTCAACCCGGTTTTTACAAAAATGAACAGTAAGATAAAAGTTATAATGCTCTGGCTGATACTTAATGCGAGTTTGGTGTTGTTATATTTTTTGGAATTCATATTTGAAAGATAGGGAGAGGAAGAAAGGATTGCAAAGCGAAAAAAGGAGTGGTTTCACCTCGGAGATGAAACCACTGTAATACCTTATTTAGAATCAGCGCAGCCTTTTTCAGCTTCACCGCAGCAGCTTTTTTCTGATGCATCGGTACAAGCTTTTTTAGTTGACTTTTTGTCCATTTTAGCTTTTACTTTTGTGGTTTTATTGTTTGTTGCAGCTGTTGTTGTGGTAGCAGCTTTCTCTTTCTTCGGGGAAGTTGATTGAGCCTGAACGCCTAAAGAAACGACAAATAAAAACACGAGACTTAAAACAATATTTTTCACAGAGAAACCTTTCTTATAGATGAATTGATTATTGATTTTTTTTACCAATTTTTTGGTGAACTAATTTAATGAACTTCTTGAAAAGAACAAGAACAAAAATTGATGACTAAATTCTCCCGAGAGTTGAAGATTCAACCCATCCGAGTTTTCCGTCGGAGAGGCGGATTTTGTTCCACCCTTCCAATTTATCCTCAACTTTAATTTTAATTCCTTCGTGGAGAATAAACGTATCCGAACTTTTTTCATCTGGAGAAGATTTGACGTTTACCGTTTGCTCCAAAACAATTCCATAATGATAATTTTCAGCTTGATGCTGCTTCGTTAAGAACAAAACGACACTTAGAGAAAAAAGAACAAGTATTGCAGCTCCGCCGAAGAACGAATATTTTTTTGTTGACGATTTTCTTGTTGTAAAAAATATTCCCATCACAATAAGGAGGACGAGATAAACGATAAATATAAAAACCTTCCAGCCCGACGGATGAAATAAATTTTGCATCGCCTCCCACCAGGCGAACAAAAAGAATTTCGGAACAACATCAACTCTATCAACAATTTTTGAATTTGCGATTGCCAAATTATGCCGGATATCTTCATCGTCCGGTGAAAGTTGAGATGCTTTTTCGAGGTATAAAATTGATAGCCCGAATTTCCCTGTTCTGTAATAGGCGTTTCCTAAATTATAAAATAGCGAACTGCCATGATATCCATCATGCAAAGCAGTTTCATAAGCTGTAATGGCTTCATTATAATTTCCGGATTTGTAAAATTGATTTCCCTCTTTCAATTTTTGCTCAAGAGATTGGGAAAACCCCAGCACTGTCGGAAGAAAGAGACAAAAAAAGATGAATTTCCTCATTTTGTCCCTCTTTTCAATAATATTTTTGCTTCTAACAAAGCGATCAATGCTGCGGTGCGTTTGTATAAAAGGTTCATATCTTCTAAAATATTTTGAGATGGAGCAAAACGAACGAACTCACATTTTTCTAAAATAAATCTCATCTCAGCTATCATATCCTCATCAACTTCATTAATTAGTAGTCTCGAAATAGCAGCTTCAACGGTAAAGTCAGCTTTATTTATAGATAGTTTATCTTCGAGGTATCCATAGACCGCCAGGGATATTTCTGCAAAGAACAGAGTATCGTTTTGCTCCTTTAAATATTTTGCGGCAGTTTTCAATCTGGCTTTGGCAATTTTTTCCGCACGCAAATTTTTTAACAGAGTGATGTTTCCGGAAAGTTTTTCTTGCTTTTGTTTCCAGAAGAGAAATCCCAGCAACACCAGTAATGGCAGCGAGTAGAGACCTAAATCAACAAGAAGTGAGTTCTCAACCGGTTTGATCTTCTTTGTTACATCGCTAAAATCAGTTTTAATAAAACGAATATCCTGACTAAGCAGTTTAATTTCTTCCTTCGATAATCCACTTGTTCCGCCAGAATACTCAGCGCTTCCCTGTTCCACAATAATTTGATAAGCCGGAGAAGATTCGGTTTGATATATTTTCTTTCGGGGATTAAAAAAAGTGAATTGCATTGCAGGAATTTCAAAGTTTCCGGAAACACGGGGAATAACTAACAATTCAAAATTCTTTTTCCCGCTAATTACACCGCCTCTCGAAACATTGGTGGAAATTTTTGGTTCATACTTTTCAAATCCGTTTGGTATTTGCATTTGCGGAGGATCCAATAAATTGATGTTCCCTTCGCCGCTTACCATCACTTTTAAAGTGACTGGCTCGTTCTGCCTTACAATTTTCTTATCCACCGAAGTTTGAAGTGTATAATCCCCGACCGCACCGGTAAAGGACGATAAGGTGGTCTGTGGAAGAGGTAAAACTTTTACTTTCACCGTATTGGATTTAGCCGTGTACTCAACTGATTCAGTTCTTCCAAAAAACGGATCATCAAAAAAATTATCGAAAGGACTATTCGATCTTTTCTTCCGTTGAATAAGAACGGGAATTTTCAATTCAAAAGGAGTAACTGATAATTCGCCGGTTTGAGTCGGGAATAATGCTGCCCGCTTGAGAACGGCAACATTAAATACTTTCCCTTCATAATTTTCACGTGCGAACGTAATTTGATTTGACGTTTCAATTTCTTCAGACCAAAATCCTTGATACGAGGGAAGTTTCGATACCTGCGGAGACTGAATATTCAACCTTGTATAAAGCTTATACGTAACGGTAACTTGTTCACCTTGATACACTGAGTTTTTATCTACAAGGGCACGTATAAAAACGTTTTCGCTAATTTCCTTTGATGAGACGTCTTGACCGCCTTGCGTTTTTTTCGACTGTTGAGGAGTGCCTCCTTTAACAACTTCAATTGGAAGGGGGTCTGATTTTAGCGTTTGTCCTTTGACGGAAATTGCTGCGCTTCCGATAGTAAATTTGCCAACAGATCGAGGCTGCAAATAATAAGTAAAAGCACGCGAACCGGAGACTGCGCCATTAATTATTTGCATGTTTGAGGATTGATTCGGACCTGAGAGAATTAGGAAAGAATTAAAATTCGGAGGTTGAAAATTTCCAATTGAATTCATTTCTGTACCTGAATAGGTAAACGTGACTTCAAATTGTTCTCCCTCGCCAACTTTAGTGCTGCTGGTGGAAGCGGTAAAGGATTGGCAGAAAATTCCCAATGGAAAAATTGCCACCATTAAAACAATTACCGACAAGGCTTTCTTCAGTCTCATTACTTTCTACTCTTCACTTTCAACTTTTCACTTTCAACTTTCAACTATTTAATCACCAATCTTTTTCAACTTTAACATTTTCGCCGACTTTCTTTCTCAATTTTTTTTGCATGTTTTTTTCGTTCTCCTTCAAGGCATTTAATATCTGTTCAGCTTGATCTTTAGAAATTTTTTGTTTTTGTGGTTGTTGCTGCTGTTTGCCTTTGTCTTTTTTATCATCTTGATTTTTGTTTTGCTGATCCTGTTTATCGTTCTTATCTTTATTCATATCGTCTTTGTTCTGCTTATCGTCTTTCTTCTTCTGATCTTTATTCTGCTTGTCTTTTTGTTTATCGTCCTTTTTATCCTGCTTCTTTTGATTTTCCTCTTGCCGCAATTTCTTAAGAGCATAGGATAAATTATATTTTGCTTCATCGTCTTTCGGATTCATTTTCAGCGAGTTTTTATAAGCCTCAATGCTTTCTTTCAATTTATCGTTTTCGAGCAAGCTGTTCCCGATATTGTAAAAAGCCTTTCCTTTCAACTCCTTATCTTTAGTTTTCGAGAGGACGGATTGATAAGCTTTCATCGCTTCATCGTACTTTTTCTGTTTATAATACGAATCTCCCAAATTGAAATAAGGAATAACGGCAGCTGAATCTTTTTCAATTCCTTTCCGGAAATTGATTTCCGAGTCGCCAAATTTTTTCTGATTGAACTGCTCAACTCCATCATTATTTAATGAACGGAGCGATTGACTATACCCGCTATTGGAAAGAGCAAGCAAAAGAACAACTACAGAATAATATTTTAGCGAAGCATAGTTCATTTAAACATTTCGTTTTAATATTTGCATTAAAAATTTTGATTTCCGCTCGGTAAGAAACAGTTCAACAACTAAAAACAACAAGGCAGGGATAAGAAAATAAAAATACTTGTCGTCAAAATCAGTAATCCGTTTTGAACCATATTCGGTTTTTTCAAGTGCAGAAAGATCGTTGTAAATCATATCTAATTCGTTTTGATAACTTGAAGCCAGATAGTATTTGCCCCTGCCATTTGAGGCAATTTGCTGAAGAGTTGCCTCATCAAGTTTTGTTAAAACGGTATTTCCATCCGCGTCCAGCTTAAATCCCACACGGTTATTATTTGTGCCGTATACGGGAATCGGCGCTCCTGATGGAGATCCCATTCCAATCGTGTAAATTAGCATATCTTTATCAGCGGCGTCTTTCACAGCGCTATCAATATCGCCTTCATGATCCTCACCGTCGGTAATGATAACGATAACTTTTTTCGTTGCCGCTTTCGAGTCGAATGATTTAGCAGCCAAATTAATTGCCGATGCGATTGCTGTTCCCTGCTGAGGAATTGAATTTACATCAACCGTGGAAAGGAAAAGATTTGCGGCTGAATAATCTGTCGTTAGCGGAAATTGCACATAAGCATCGCCCGCAAAAATAATTAAACCGATTCTATCCCCCTGCAGTTTTCTAATCAACATGGCAATTTCATTTTTTGCTTTTTCTAACCTGCTTGGTTTAAGATCTTCGGCTTTCATGCTCGCCGAAATATCGAGAAGAATATAAACATCAATTCCGATTTGCTTCACTTCTTCAACGCGGTTACCTATTTGCGGTCGCGCCAGAGACAGTATCAATAATGCAATTCCAAAGATCACAGACCCAAACTTTATTGACTCCATATAAAAGCTTTTTATTCCAAATAAAACATCATGGATTCGTTCATCCGCAAATTTCTTTAGGAGTGATTTTTTCTTCCTCAAATAAAAGAAAGAGAGCACAGCCAATACCGGTAAAAGGTATAACATGTGCAAATATTCCGGATGAGCAAATCGAAACATAAAAGTTTTCTTTTCCTTTAAGGGAGTTTTCTAAAAATTGTTTTTGATAAACCTACTTCAAGCAGCAAGAGGAACAAACCGCTCCAAAGCCATGGGAAGTAAAGTTCTTTCTTATTCTTGTAAGAAGTTACTTCAAATTTTGTTTTCTCAAGTTTGTCAATCGCTTGATAGATCTCTTCAAGTTTTTTGTTCCCGGTTGCGCGGAAATATTTTCCGTCCGTAGTTTGCGCAATTGAACGAAGTACCCCCTCATCAATTTCAACAGGAACCATTTGGTACCTGGTGCCGAAAGGAGTTTGAAATGGATACGGTGCTTGCCCTATAGTTCCAATGCCAATTGTATAAACTCTTATTCCATAATTCTTGGCGAGTTCTGCTGCGGTTAGAGGATCAATTTCGCCAGCATTACTTACTCCGTCCGTCAGCAAGATCATTACCTTGCTTTTTGCTTTAGAATCTTTAAGGCGGTTCACACCATTTCCAATTGCATTACCGATTGCCGTTCCGTCTTCAATCATTCCGCTTTTAACTTCTTTAAGTAGATTACTTAACACGGCATAATCAATTGTCAACGGACATTGAGTAAAAGCATCGCGCGAAAAAATTACCAATCCGATCTGATCCGAAGTTCTGCCGGAAATAAAATCCTGTGTTATTTTTTTTGCCGCTTCCATTCTGTTTGGCTTAAAATCCTCGGCGAGCATGCTGCCGGAAATATCAAGCACAAGCACAATATCAATTCCTTCCGTATAAACATTTTCTCCGCTCGAAAAGCTCTGTGGTCTTGCAAGTGCAATGATCAAAACGGTAAAAACCAACATGCGCAAATAGATCGGAGTATCGGAAAATCTTTCTTTCCAACTACTTTTCCTTTTATCAAATAACCCAACGTTTGAATAAACGATTGATGGCTCTACCCTTTTCATCTTTTTGTAATAAAGAAAAATGAAAACCGGGATCACCAACAACAACCACAGCACAAGCGGATAAGCAAACGAGGCTCCGAAATTAAACATTTTGCTCACCGTTATTTTGTTCCGCCTTAACAACCGGTATGGTTACCGTAACAATTTGTCTTGCCTGCTTGAGCATTGTTTCATTAATTTCATTCAGCGGGATGAACTTTGCAAATTTTACCATATCCGCATTTTGTAGAAACTCTTTTGTGAGGGGAATAATTTTCGAAGTTTCACTTTTTACTTTTAAAAGTTTGAGCGTTTCATCAGTAGTTAATTCCAAAGCCGGGAGTAAAAATCGTTTTTCAAAATACGTTCGGATGATCTCGGTAATTTCCGTATGATATTCTTTTACTTTTCCGCTTTGCCAAAGTTTTTTCGCTTCCAAATCATCAAGCGAATTTAAAGCAATTTCATAAGGGGTTTTTTGAATTTCAATTTCTTCTTCGCCTTGATCTTTTCGTTTAAGAAATTTTTTGTAAATGAAATATATTAATGCGACAACAAGCACCACAGTTGTTATCCAAAACAGCAATTCCAACCAATTAAACGGAATGACGATCGGTTCTTTGATATCTTTCGCCTCTTTTGTTGTATCTACCGGAAGCGTGTGAATAACTAAGTTTATCGAATCGGTTGTTAAGACAGAAAAACTCGTGTCCTTTGGAGTTTTAAAAGGAATCGAATAAGAAGGAATTGTAGCTAAACCGGAATCATACCCTGCCAAAATGAAATGATAAATAAAAGTATTTTTTCCATTTTCTTCTTTTTTCCGAAGAGGAAGCTGTTCGATGAATTCAAGCTTGTTCAGCGAATCTTTAATGGATGGGAAAAAGAATTCCACATTCTTCGGCGCGGAAAGCTCCACCAGATAGTTAATGTAGTCACCAACTAAATAATTTGTTGAATCAACCGTTACTTTGCTTTCTACTTGCTGAGAAAAACTAAAAGAAGTAAAAAGAAGAAGTGAAAAAACTAACTTAACCCGCTTTACCATCGTTTCTCGCGCATTCTGAAAAAATTAACCAACGGTTTAATATACGACTCACTTGTGTTTATGGTAATTCCGTCGAGTTTACTTAAAAGAAAAAGTGATTTTTGTTCATTGCGGAATTTTTCTCTTTGGTGATGCAGCCAGAACTGAAATGAGGCATCACTTGTATCCAATGTCTTTTCTTTCCCGGTTTCAGGATCAACAAAACGAACTAATCCCATCGGAGGAATTTTTTGTTCCCGCTCATCTAATAACGTTATACCGATAAAATCATGCTTCTTTCCAACCATGCGCAATATTTTATCGTAACCTGAATCTTGAAAATCCGAAATAAGAAATGCGATACTTCTTTTCTTTATCGCTTTATTAAAATACTCTAAAGCTCCACGAATGTTCGTCCCTTTCCCGGTAGGTTCAAATGAGAGGACTTCACTAATGATCCGAAGCGTATGCGATTTAGATTTTTTCGGAGGAATAAATTTTTCGATTTTATCTGTGAAGAGAATGAGTCCGACTTTATCGTTGTTTTTCAAAGCAGAGAAAGCCAGAATAGCGCTGATCTCAGCAGCTATCTGCTGTTTGGTTGAAGCTGCACTTCCAAAATATTGAGAACCGCTTAAATCAACGATCAACATTACGGTAAGCTCGCGTTCCTCTTCAAATATTTTGATAAAAGGATGACCGAAGCGGGCAGAGACGTTCCAATCAATATTCCGAACATCGTCACCAATCTGGTATTCACGGACTTCAGAGAATTCCATTCCTCTTCCTTTAAATACCGAATGATATTCTCCGGAAAAAACTTGATTCACCAAACCCTTGGTTCGGATCTCTATCTGTCTTACTTTTTTTAGAAGTTCTTTTGTTAACATGTTTTGTTAGTTGATGGTTGTTTGTTGTTAGTAGATCGTTTCAATTACGGAACTTCAACTTTGTTTAATATTTCGCTAATAATATTTTCTGAGGTTATTTCTTCAGCTTCGGCTTCGTATGTTACGGCAATTCTGTGCCGTAAAACATCGTAAGCAATCGTTCTCACATCTTCCGGGATAACATAACCACGCCGTTTTATGAATGCCATCGCACGGCTTGCAATTGCTAAGTTGATCGAAGCTCTGGGTGAAGCGCCGTAACTGATCAGATCAGTTAATTTATCAAGATTAAAATCTTTTGGAGTACGCGTTGCAAAAACAATGTCAAGAATATATTTCTCGATTTTCTCATCCATATAAATTTGCTGGAGCAGTCCTCTTCCTTTAAGAATGTCTTGCGAGGAAACGACCGGATTAATGATATTTTCAACACCGGAAACATTTTGCCTCATGATCTTTATTTCTTCATCTCTTTGCGGGTACGTTATTTTCACTTTCAACATAAACCTATCTACTTGTGCTTCCGGGAGCGGATACGTGCCTTCCTGCTCAATTGGATTTTGTGTCGCGAGAACTAAGAATGGTTCTTCAAGTTTAAATGTTTCTTCTCCAATCGTAACCTGCCGTTCCTGCATCGCTTCAAGCAATGCGCTCTGAACCTTGGCAGGGGCTCGGTTAATTTCATCCGCTAAAATAAAATTTGAAAAGATAGGACCTTTACGGATGAAAAAATTTCCATCTTTTTGATTATAGATTTGCGTTCCGATAATATCTGCGGGAAGCAGATCCGGAGTAAATTGTATGCGTTGAAACTTTGCCTTCATTGCGGATGCGAGCGATTTGATCGCCAGCGTTTTAGCCAGACCGGGGACGCCTTCCAATAAAATATGCCCGTTCCCAAGTAAGCCGATGACCAACCGTTCAACCATTGCTTTTTGCCCGACAATGACTTTCCCGATTTCCACCATTAATAAATCAACAAAAGCGCTTTCTCCTTTAATTTTTTCGTTCAAGACCGATATATCCAATTCGACACCTCATTAGTTGAAATTTTGATTTATTTTAAGATTAGACGAACACTAAATTAAAAATGTTGCAAGAATATTAAAAAATAATTTTACCCGGTAATTTTGAAAACAGCAAATTTAAGATAAGAGGTCTCTTCCATTGCGGGAAGCTTGGGATGATCAAGCGAAGCTTCATTAAAATGAATAAGTTGGATAGTTCTCTTTGCCTTAAGAGCTGCCCGCACAATTACGGCTAAAAAATCGGCTCTTTTTAAATGAAAAGAACATGAAGATGTTGCAAGAAAACCTCCGCTGTTTAAGGATTGCATTGCTAACCTGTTAAGTTTTTCGTATCCCTTCTCAGCCGTTTTTAGCGTCTTCTTGTTTTTTGCAAATGCCGGGGGATCAACACAAACAAGATCATATTTTTTATGGCTGGCAACTTCGCGTTCAAAGAAATCAAAAACATCAGCGATAACAAATTCCGCCTTACCGGAAAGTTTATTTAACTCTAAATTCTTTTTAACTTTTTCAATTTCAATTGCGGACGAGTCCACAAACATCACCTCGCTTGCACCCGCTTTCAAAGCATGTAAACCAAAGCCGCCGGAATTACAGAAGGCGTCAAGAACGGTTTTCCCGGAAGAAATTTTCTCTATAAAAAATCTATTATCCGATTGATCAAAATAAAAACCGGTTTTCTGTCCATGCGAAAAATTAATTTCATAGCTTATTGAACCGTCATAGATAATCTCATCATCAGCATTACCGAAGAGAATGCTATTCTCCTCTGGAAGTCCTTCTAATTTTCTAAAGTAGGGTTCGTGCTTGGTAAAGATATTTTCAGCGGAAAAATCTTCTTTCAATAGTTTAGTGATCAACTCAAGATTTTTCTCCATTCCGGCAGAGTAAACTTGAAAAACAAAAGTGCTGTTATACTTATCAATGACCAAACCGGGGAGAAAATCACTTTCGCTAAAAACCATTCTAAATGCTTCACGGTTAGGATAAAACGTTTTCCTCAGATCGTAAGCTGATTTCATTTTTTCACGGAGAAAACTTTCCATATCGCTGATTGTCTTGCTGGAAAGCATCCGAACAGCAATGAGTGAGTTCTTGTTAAAGAATCCCGTTCCAAGCAGATTATTTTTTACGTCGAAGACTTCAACGGTATCACCGCTTTGTGGGTCTTCCTCCATTTTTTCGATTTCATTACTAAAAACCCATAAATGTCCGCTGGTAATTCTATGTTCTTCGTTTTTCTTGAGAAATATTTTTTTCAATTCGTTTTACCGTTTATATTTTAAAAAATGCCGTAGCAAACCTATGAAGATTTTTCGCTACGGCAAAAGTAATAATTTCTACTCTTAAACTTTTCCAAGAACCTTCAGGATACGTTCAGCCACTTCACCCGCAATAGCTTTAAGGTTTTCATTTTCGACTGCTTTCATGGATTCAAGAGGATTAACGGCAGATATTTGTACCCCCCCTTCTGCTTTTTCCTGCACAATAAAATTGCAAGGGAGTAAAACTCCGATATTATCCTCGGCTTGCAAGGCTTTGTAAGCAAATGGCGGATTGCAAGCGCCGAGAATTTTGTAATTGCGGAAATCAACGTCTAATTTTTTCTTTAAGGTTGCTTTCACATCAATTTCGGTTAATACTCCGAATCCCTCTTTGTTCAGTTCCTCTGTAACTCTTTCAATCGCTTTTTCAAAAGAAAGATCAACTGCTTTTGAATGATAGTAAGGCATAATTTGTCCATTTTTTTATTGATGAGATAAAATAATCAGTTTTCCGATTCAACGTTTTCAAGTATTTCCAACAGTTTTCCTTCGCGCATTGAATAATCAGACAAATAAAGACTTGATAAATTCAACATGCTGAAAAATGACTGCAGAATTAATGCGCCGGCTGGCAAAATTGCGGCTCTATCGGGTTCAATACCGGGAATCGTTTTTCGCTCTTTAATTGTTTTATGAGATAAAAGCAAGTCCACGGCTTTCTCTAATTCTTCCCTCGTTAATATTTTTTCTTCTTGAGGTTCTAATCCTAAATTCGAACGATTAGCCAATGCAAGAATTTTCATTGCATAAATAGTCCCTGAATTGCCTGTAACAAAATCCATATTTGCAGCAACTACTCTTTGTTTAATTGGTTCAATTGCCTTGTGGATGAAACTGCGGCACACTTCAATTTTATTCCGGTCTAACTTATCACCGGGGAAAAATTGCATTGATAAACGAACAGCACCAAGCACCAAACTTTCAACAAAAAGAATTTTACCCTTTTCGCCGAGAATACATTCGGTGCTTCCCCCGCCAATATCAAGACAGAGAATTCTTTTAGAGAAAGCATCTTTATTATAGTGTGCTACCGCTTTATAAATAAGCAGGGCTTCTTTCTCACCGGATAACAATTCAATTGAAACACCGGTAGTTTTTTGGACATGTTCTAAATAAGCATCTTTGTTTGAAGCCTCACGAATGGCGCTGGTCGCAGTTGCGGTGATGATACATGAGTATTGAGATGCGATTTTCTTTAGTTCTTCTATAATTATTAGCGTCTGAGCAAAATCTTCATCGGATAAAAAAGATTTTTCATTCTGCTTCTGAAGCGCCAAACGATAGACAATTCTTTTTCGATAAATTGTTAGGAAGGATTTATCATCTCTCACTTTATAAACGACAAAGTGGAACGAATTTGTACCAATATCAAGGATGGCTTTATGCTGCTGCGAATTCATTATGAAAGATCTTTCTCATTTGATAAAAGTGTCCTGCATAGGGAAAACACTTCTTCAACGGTTACATCATTTATAAGATCGGAGTGACGAAGAAAATATTTTTGGTTCCCAACCGGAGCCCAATTAAATGGATTTGTCGGTCCAAAGATTGAAATTTGAGGTGTTGGAGTAGTTCCGGCAACATGCATGATGCCGGTATCGTTTGTAATAAAGAGACTGCTTTGTGCAATAAGAGCCGCTACTTCTGAAATGTCCTTATTTAAAAATACTTTTGTTTCGGAAGAAATGGCGCTACTAATGAGTTTAATTATTTCTAAATCAGCCGTGCTGCCGGTAAGATAAATAATCGGTTGATAGGTTTTTTCCAAAAGATTAATTAACGAAATAAAATTTTCAAATGACCATCGGTTAGGAGGCTTCCCTGCACCAACGTGCAGCCCGATAATCTTTCCCATTTTACGAGTAAAAGAATGAATAAATTTTTGTGATCCGGCTTTGTCTTTTTCATCAAAAGAAATCTCGGAGCTGAAATTGTAAGTCGAAATTCCAAATGGGCGCAGGATGTCCAGGCTAAAATCCGCAACATTTGCATCCGGATATTTTTTCCAATTTAAATCAATTCTTCTATCGAAAAGAAATGCAGAAGAATTCTCTTTTCCATTCAACGAATTGGGACCTATTCTAACTTTGGCTTTAGCAGCCCGACAAAGTAAATTGCTGGTAAGGGATAGAGAAACCGTTACAGGAACCACTGCAAGATCGTAATCTTTTCTTAAGAATCGCATCAGTTTATTAAAATAAACGAATGAAAGTATTTTACTTTTATCGAACACAAAGAGTTCCTCAATAAATTTACTTTTGTGCAGCGCATTTTTATTCGCCGGACTAACTATCACGGATACTTCAGCCGAAGGGAATTTCTCTTTTAATGCTCGAAATACAGATATACAGGCGAGTAAATCTCCAAGTTGATTATGCTGCCGGACTATAAGAATTTTTTTTGGTTGGTCAAATTCACGACTGTTGTTTTCATCCAGTCCCCAAAAAAGTTTTAAAAATGGGTAAAGTAAATTTTTCATTCTACGTTACTGCTGATCATTTCCAACAGTTTTATGATCATCCTTAATTTCCTTAAAATCAACGTCAATTATATCTTTCTCACTGTACGATCTTTTGCCTGGTTCTTGTTCTCTTTTCTTCACAATGGAAGCAGAATAGATCGCCCGCACAAAACGAATGACTTTAAGTGAAACATAAATAAGCAAAGCATAAAAGATCAGCTTGAAAAACATTATAATATCCTTTTAGCTTCAGGTTGAAAATATTCGGTAAATCCTCTGTCGTTTCTAAAAATCGCCTGAAACAATTCTTCGAAATCTTTTTGATTGTTCACAAAATCCATCTCGGTTGTATTTACAATTAGCAGGGGGGTTGTTGCATACCGGAAGAAAAAATCGTTGTACGCTTCACTCAATTCTTCAATGTAGTTCCTTGTTAAGTTGCGCTCAATTTGACGGCTTCGTCTTTTAATATTGTACATTAAGCGATCAACGCTTGATTGCAAATAGACCACCAAATCCGGTTGGCGGAGATTCTTAAATAACAGGGGAAAGACCGACTCATACAATTTTAATTCTTCCCCGGAGAGATTGAGATAAGCGAATATTTTATCTTTTTCAAAAATATAGTCGGCAACAAGAAATTCAGAAAACAAATTCTCTTGATGAAGCTGCTGCTGCTGCTTGTAACGGTTCACTAAAAAAAACATTTGAGTTTGGAATGCATACCGGGTTCGTTCGTTGTAAAATTTTTCCAAAAAAGGATTTACTTCGAACTGCTCAACAATTAACTGTGCATTAAGCCGCTCTTTTAATTTAACAGCAAGTGAAGTTTTACCCGCACCGATAGCTCCTTCAACCGCTATGTAGCGTATCTCTTTTTCATTTGGCGAGGCCATACGTTTCCTTTAAACTTTTTGGAGATGAAAATATTTTAATAACATACTGCTCATTTTCCTGCAATACAATATCGCAAATACTTATTTGCAATTTAGGGTGAAAAAACCCTGGCGCAATTTCACAAAGCGGAATGAGGACGAAATCTCTTACCGAAATATATGGATGCGGGACGGTTACCCGATCGTCAGAAAAAACAAGTTCATCGTAGAAGAGAATGTCTAAATCTATTTCCCTGCAATCCCACTTTTCCCGCTTCCTTCTGCCCAGCCGATGCTCAATTCCCTTTAAAAAATCCAACAAAAGATGAAGTTCCAGATCAGTTTCTAACTCAAGAGCTCCGTTCAGAAAATTTCCCTGCTCTTTGATACCAAAAGGTTTAGTCTCATAAACCGATGATAGTTGAACTATCCGGCAACCGGGTGAATCTTCAATAAGTTGCACAGCTTTCTGCAAATAGGAAAACCTATCACCAAGATTTGAACCGAACCCGATGTAGCTAATATGCTTCTTGGCTTGAGCCATTACAATTTCTCAATAATTACATTCCATTCATCGCGGGTTTTCACTACTTCTACTTCAACACAATCAACAACTCCGCCAATCGGAGGATTGTTTTTTCTCACACGCAAAGCAATTTTATAAACTAAAGGAAATGTTTGGAATAATTCGTCAACCATTGCATTGGAAAGAGTTTCGATCAAATAAAACTTTTTCTTTAGCGCAAGATCACTCATCAATTTATAAACCTGTTCATAATTAATTGTTTTTTGCAATTTATCTGTTGTGGCTGCTTGAGTAAAATTTGTGTAGAGATCCACATCAGCTTCGAACTTTCCGCCGATATTTTGTTCTTGCTGAAAAACTCCGTGGTATCCATAAAAGGATGCCTTTTTAATTCTGATAATGTTTAACATAAGTCAATTTGTCTTTATAAATTTTTGTTTCAAACTTGATAGATTCGCTATCAACAAACCGGTTAATACAAAAATACTTCCGAAAATCTGATTTGGCATAAGCGTTTCATCTAAAATTACCCAACCAATCAGTAAAGCAATAATTGGAGTTATAAACGCGGTTAGCGATAGTAAAATAATATTTATTCTTTTCAACAACCAATAATATGCAGTAAATGTAACAACGCTGCCAATAATTCCCAAATACAAAACTGAAGAGACCGCTTTAACATCAAACTTTAACGTTGAAGTATTTTCAAAAAGTACTCCGATTAAAAGCATCCCTATCCCGGCAATTGACATCGGGATCAAATTCATCGAAAGGGCATGCAGATGCTGCCCATATTTTTTGATGGAAACCCCAATGATGGATTGCAAAAATCCGCTCAATAAAACAGCCAGCATCCCAAGGAAATAATTCATCCCGATTGTCATGAGATTGTTTGAAAATATGATAACAATTCCGCTAAAGCCAATTACCATCCCGATTATCCTTATTACACCAATTTTTTCTTTGGGAATAAAAATCCTTGTAAAAAGAGCAATGAAGAATGGATAGACTGAGAAAAGAACAGCAGCTAACCCGGACGGGATGAATTGTTCTCCCCAGTATACTAATCCAAATGGAAGGATGAACGAAAAAATTCCCATGAAATAATAAAGCCGCATGGCTATTTTATCTCTTTGAATCGAGATTGACCTGATTCGCATGATAAGATAAATAACCATTGCCGCAACGGAAAACCGCAAACCAGCAGAAATAAATGGGGTAAGCGAGTCTAATCCAAGTCTGATTGCGAACCAGGTGGAACCCCAGATCAAACATATCAAGATATAATTTGAAGCTATTTTGAAATTAGAATCCAAGAATTAACCTTTCATGGCAAGCACGCCGAGTGTTCTACCTGAGCACTTGCCGTCTCGTCTAAAGGAATGGAACAAAGAATTCCATTCATAACTGCATAATGTTGAAAGCTGAATATTTTCTTTCCTCACCTCAAATTTACGCAAAATGTCATAATTAATTTTAGCTACATCAAGGAGGAATTTTTCCCCATCCGGCAATAAATATTTTTCATCAAAATTCCGGGCAACTTCCTCACCAACTTCGTAATTTTTCTGACTAATCGAAGGACCCAGATAAACAATAATTTCTTTCGGATCTGCTTTGCAATCTTCTTCAAGCATAAGCATTGTTTTTTCTAAAATTTTAAGAGATGTGCCCCGCCAACCCGAATGAACCCCTGCAATAATTTTCCGTTTGGGTTCATAAAGAAAAATGGAAGCGCAATCCGCAGTACTGATCGCCAGACCAAGATTAAGTTTATCTGTAATCATAGCATCGCTCTCTCCCTGATCCCCGGGTTTATCAACGAAAATAATTTTATCTCCATGAACCTGATGCTGAGTAGCCACCCGGTTCGACAAAGTAAGCGATTGAAAAAACCTTTGTCTATCCATTTGCACCCTTTGGTTATCATCTCCCACTGTTAATGATAGATTAAAACCAAACGGGGATTTCGATTCGTCATCAATTTTAGAAGCCATCCCGAAAATAATGTTTGGCGAGCCGTTAAATAAAAGAGATTTGAGGATTACCATAAAAGTTAGTTAGAATAAGAGAAATACTTTATTTTAGGAAAGAAAATTTAATATGCTTTTAAATTTCTTTCCCAAAGATATTAAAATAATTCCTCGACACTCATTATTCGCAATAGAAAAGGATAATTTTTTGAAGATTCTTATTTCAAACGATGACGGCATTGATTCCCTCGGCATTTTTCATTTATGCAACGCTTTAAAAGAAATTGGCGAAGTTACGGTTGTTGCCCCTTTGAGTGAGCAAAGTGCAGTTGGGCACGCTATAACGATGATGCATCCTTTACGGGTTATAAAATTTTATAAAGACGGCACTTTTTTCGGTTATGCAGTGGATGGAACGCCTGCCGATTGTGTAAAAATGGGGGTTAGAAATATTCTCGGTTTTCTTCCCGATGTTGTTGTCTCCGGTATTAATCACGGTTCCAATACTGCAACCAGTGTAATTTATTCGGGAACTGTTTCAGCAGCAAGAGAAGCGGCTATCATGGATATTCCGGCAATCGCCATCTCCGTTACCAGTCACAATGTTTTCAACTTTGAAACCGCGTGCAACACCGCAAAAAAACTTGTTAAGTTGATCGGTGAAAAAGGATTGAAAAAAGGCACTCTTCTTAATGTAAATGTTCCTGACCTCCCTGCCTCAGAAATAAAAGGAGTGCTGCTGACTAAACAGGGAAAATCTAAATGGGATGATGTCTATGAAAAAAGAGTTGATCCTTATGGAAAGGAATATTTTTGGCTTACGGGAGACTTTGTTCAAACAGACGATAACCTTAATCTCGACCAATTTGCCGTTTCACAGAATTACGTTTCCGTTACACCTATTCACTTTGACTTAACCGATTATAAAACTTACGACGAAATGAGCGAGTGGAAAATTGATTCACTCCTTTAGTATTCGCTTTGTTTTAAGCATTTGATTTTACAATGAATATCTCATTTCAGATTAATGGATTTATTTTAGCCGGGGTTGCTATACTGCTTACCGGATATGCGATGTTTGTGTACATGAATACCATCCCAAATATTTCAAAGAAGAAAAAGATAGTTCTTGTGGTGTTAAGAATCCTTGCTTTGATCTTACTTTTTGCGATGATCTTTGAGCCTCTCCTCAAAATTGAAAAGGAAAAGATCAATCAGCCGGTACATTTTTTCTTTGTTGATAATTCAAAATCACTCAAGCAATTTGAAGACAAATCTCCCTTTATTTCAGAGCAGTTTTTAACTGAAGTTAAAAAACTTCCATCAAGTTCATTCAAATTATTTACGTTTGGAAGTACTGTTTCTCAAGAGCTGCCAGTTGATTCTGCAGATTTTTCATTTACCAAACCCTCGACCAATTTCTCAAAAATATTTTCCTCTCTTCAAAAAGAAGAAACTCTTGCTTCGATAACCATTGTGAGCGACGGTATCATTACTGAAGGGACAAGCCCGCAATATCAAGCTGAAAAGCTTAACGTGCCGATTTTTACTATCGGAGTTGGAGATTCAACTACAAAAAAAGATATTTCAATTCAAAATATTCTTCATAACGAATTTCTTTACACCGGTACAAACACGCCATTTCTTATTTCGGTTGCACACCATGGTTTTAGCGGCGCAAAATCTACGCTTTCTCTCTTCGAAGATAATTCCTTCTTACAGGCAAAAGAAATTTCATTTACAGAAAGTGAACTTCAGAACATTGAGTTTTTGTACAAGCCTAAATCACCGGGTGAGAAAAAGATCTCGTTCGTGCTTGCTCCTCTAAAAAATGAATATTCCATCGAAAACAACCGGCAATCCATTTTTGTAAAAGTATTGGCTAATAAACTTTCGGTCGTCCTACTGGCAGGCGCTCCGTCTGCCGATATAACTTTTATTAAAAATTCTTTACAAGCTGATACCAACAATTTTGTTCGATCATTTACACAAATAACCCCAACGCAGTACCTTGAAAAAATTTTGCCGGACAAGGCTCTGGATGATGCGGATGTTCTTTATTTAGTAAATTTTCCCTCTTCGCAAACTGCAAATGGGCTGGTAAATAAAGTAGCTCAGCTTATTAAAGAGAAAAATCTTCCTTATTTTTTTCTGTTGACTTCTTCCGTTGATCATGCAAAGCTTCGTATTATGCAAAATGAATTGCCATTTAGTTTTAGTAAGACTGACAAATCGGTAGTTGAGGCTCAACCTGTAATAACGGATGAATTTCTTCGTAATCCTATCTTACAATTCAGCGGAAAAAATGTCCTTGAACAATGGAACAATCTTCCCCCCGTTTATAAACCTAATTGGGAGCTATTTGCAAAGCCCGGAAGCGAAGTTCTTGCCAAAACAAGAATCAATAACATTGCGCTGAATTCTCCATTAATAATTTCGAACCGACTTGGCGGCAAGCGTGCGATTGCTTTGTTTGCAAGCGATATCTGGAAATGGAAATTACAGAAAGCCTCAACACAGCTTGATCTATTTGACCGCTTTTTGTCAAATGGACTAAAATGGTTGCACGCCGTTGAGCAAAAGAAACCAGTGACAATCTCAACCAATAAAAAGTTTTATTCAACCGGGGAAAAAATCTATGTTACCGCCGAAGTATATGATGAAGCTTTCAACGCTTTAAATGACGCGGATATCAAGGGTTCGGTCAAGAGCAAGGATACTGAAGTTCCCATCTCATTTTCAAATATTGGAAATGGATTGTACGAAGGTGATCTTACCGCACCCGGAAAAGGCGATTACATTTTGTCCGGAGAAGCATTTCTCGATCACAAATCTCTTGGAACGGATAATGAAAGATTTTCTATCGGTGATCTTGATTATGAGCTTCAAAATACAAAGATGAATAGCGACTTGCTCAAACTTTTAGCGAAAGAAACAAAGGGTAAATTCTTTTATAACTCAACCGGAAATTTAATTAATATACTGAAAGAGATAAGTAAGAACACTGGTAAAAGTAAAATTGAAGTAAAAGAATACCGGCTATGGTCAAGTGACCTTCTGCTTGCGCTTATCATTTTCTTATTTGCCGCTGAATGGTTCATAAGAAAACGGGAAGGTCTATTATAAGCTGTAATGAAGATGCTTTCCGCCGTATTTGATTTCATTCTTCCGCGCTTCTGCCCTTCGTGCAAAAACAAATTAACTCTTGGCGAAAATTGCATCTGTGCTTCATGCCGGAATGCTTTTGTTTATACAGACGAGAAACTTCTTCTTAATGAATACGGGAGAAAGTTTTCAGAGTCCAATATCATTTCTGACTTTTATCCCCTTTTAGTTTTTGAGAAGAGCTCTTCGTTACAGGAAATAATTCATCAAATAAAATATCAGAAAAAATTCTTGCTGGCTGTTGAACTTGGCAGGATGCTTGGGAAAACATTGTCAGCAAAGAAACCAAATTGGGGAATTGATCTCACTATTCCGGTGCCGCTTCATTCATTAAAGAAAGCTGAACGTGGTTATAATCAATCGTTTTACATAGCTAAAGGAATTAGGCAAGTTGTCAATTTTCCCGTTTCTCAATCAATCTTAAAAAGAAAAAGATACACAGAATCCCAGACGAAAAAAAATTTAGCTGAACGTGCGGAAAATATGACGGAGGCTTTCTCGGTGAGACACGCAGATAAAATTAAAGGATATAATATTTTGTTGGTTGACGATGTAATTACTACCGGTGCAACGATAAAAGAGTGTGGGAAGATTCTGAAAGCAAGCGGAGCCGCCAATATTTATGCGGCTTCCATAGCCCTGGCTGTCTAACTTATTTTCCTCAATTTTTCTTAATCGTAATCTTTTTCATAACCTTAATCTTCTTTATTTTGTGGATTAAGATAAGAATTTAAATTAGGAATTATTTTTCTATTATAAATCCAATACAAATACCTTACATTCGATCCGGTGCAGTAACTCCAAGAATACTTAATCCGTTTTTCAAAACAATTTTAGTGGCAAGCGCCAGGGCAATACGCGCTTCTGCAAGATTTTTTTCAGTTCCTAAAATTCTGCAAAATGTATAAAATTTATGAAATGATGCTGCCAATTCTTCCAGGTACGCTGCAATTCTGTTCGGCTCAAAATATTCTGCAGCAAGCAATACTTCTTCTTCAAATTGGTGAAGTTTTCGTATAAGTTTAAGTTCTTCATCTGCTTGTAAGAGATTTAAATGATCGGTTGCGGCTGCCAGTTTTTCGTTTTCGATTGCACGAACAATTGAACATATTCTTGCGTGAGCATATTGCAAATAGAAGACGGGGTTTTCATCCGAATGTTTTTTTGCAAGCGCAAGGTCAAAATTCATATGCGTTGAAATGTTCCGCATATTAAAAAAGTAGCGCACCACATCGGCTCCAACCTCATCTGTCAATTCGTCAAGTGTAACGTAATTTGCTTTACGGGTTGACATTTTTACAATTTCGCCGTTTTGAGTGATTGTAACAAATTGATGAATAAGTACTTTCACTTTACTTGAATCATAACCCAGCGCTTGTAATGCCGCCAAAACATCGGGATAAGTTGCGTTATGGTCCGAGCCAAATAAATCAACAATGAGGTCGAACTTTCTATCAAATTTTGTAATATGGTAAGCAACGTCAGGCAAGCGGTACGTCGGTTCACCGGTTGATTTCACTATTACTTTATCCTGTTCGTTTCCAAGCTCAGAAAGTTTCAGCCAAATAGCTCCATCTTTTTCATAAGAGAGATTTTTATCGGCGAAAGTTTTTAAGAGGTTTTCAATTTTCTTCTCTTCGTATAAAGTGTTCTCGTTAAAGAAACTTTTATGCTTTATTTTTAAACGTTGGAGAGTTTTTTCGATGTCAAGAAATATTTCCTTTTCAGCTTTCTCTTTAAACTTTCCCTCAGCTTCTTCATTTCTGAGCGTATCTCCAAATTCATTATTTAAACTTTCGGCAATGGCTTTTATATATTCACCTTGATAATAATCCTCCGGGAATTCAATTGTATCGCCGAGCGATTCCAGATACCGGAGCCGGACAGAATCGCCAAGCACACGCATCTGTCTGCCTGCGTTGTTAAAATAATATTCACGGTCAACTTCGTATCCGGTCCATTCTAACAGATTGGCAAGCGTATCGCCGCAAACCGCGTTTCTGCCATGCCCAACAGTTAATGGACCTGTTGGATTTGCAGAGACGAATTCAACGTTTGCACGTTTACCGGCATGCTTTTTTGATTTACCAAATTCATCTTTCTCTTTAAGGATGATTTCAATTTTTTTAGCAAGAAAATCTGGATGAAAAAAGAAATTGATGAATCCCGGTCCGGCAATTTCAACTTTTGTAATTTTGGTTGAATCAATGGTTAGGTTAGCAATAATTTCATTAGCAATTTCACGCGGATTTTTCTTCAATGTCTTCGAAAGCAGCATTGCGGCATTTGAAGAAATATCGCCGTGGGTTTCTATCTTCGGGCGATCAAAACTAATTTGAATTTCACGCAAATGAGGTAATTTATAAGCAGCTTCATCAAAAAGTGAAGCCAAATAATTTTTCAACCGTTCGCTCCCTCAGTTTCAACCTTTTTCGTTTTTGTTTTCACAGCGCTATCTTTTGGGGGTTCGCCTTTAGCTTTTACTACTTTGGATTTAGCTTTAGGTTTTTCCGTCTTCTGCTTCACCGCACTAACTTTAGCTGATTTTTCATCAGTTTTTTCGGCTTTCGATTTCACCGCGCGAACTTTTGTGGGGGTATCCTCGATCTCCATGATAGGCGCATCTCCCCAAAGCTTTTCTAAATTGTAATATGTTCGTCTATCTTTTTGAAAGACGTGAATGACAACGTCAACATAATCAAGCAATACCCATTGAAGAGCTGTTGTTCCTTCTTTATGCCAAAGTTTGATCCCTTCATCACGCAAAGATTTATCAATATTATCTGCAATAGCTCTTACCTGCGTATCGGAATCAGCCGAGCAGAGAATGAAATAATCTGCAATCGTTGAAACTGTCATTAATTCAATTACCTTAACTTCGCTTCCTTTTTTTTCAAAAATAAGCCGGGTAATTTTTTTTACTAGTTGTTTTGTTGTCAAAGTTTCTCCTTTGAATCTTTGTAATTTGAAAAATCTTTTCCTGCTAAAACTGTTACATCTAAAAATAAAGTTTTATTTATCTGCCGGATAATTTGTTGATCAGAAACACCAAGTATCCCGGCAATTTTTTTTGCTTTTAACAGATTGCCGGATCTATCAATAATAAGAGTCTCGTCAACATTAAATTGATAATAATTCCCTGACTGAATAACATCAATCTTATTGCTTCTTAAGAGATCTGTAAGTTTATCTCCCATCCCTTCTATCCCGCAACCATTTACAATTTCAGCCTTGATGGGAACCGAAGAGTTCTGTGTAGTTGTTGAACCTTCAGCGGGGAAAATTTTGATAATTTTGATAGAAGAGGAATAGCCCAAATATCCGATGATCGAAAGAAGTAGAAAAACTGACAGTAACACAATCAGGGATGAAGAAGTAGTGGAATTAGTCTTTTTTTTATTTTGCGATGTATCTCTCAAAAGCGAATGTCTTACTTATCTTCCAAATAAAAGGTTTTCAGAAAACCCGCTGCCAAACCGGTTGTACCCATAAAAATCATTGTAAAACCCACCCGGAATATTTCTGTATTGAAGGCTGATATTCACGTCTTTCCATGGCTGATAATTTAACTGTGCGCCGCTTAAATAAATTCCATTGATCTGATTTTGATAATTCTTTCCGAATGAACTATATGGTGAGTGAACCAGGCTTGCATCTACCTGCATATTAAAATTATCTGCTAATTTATATCTCATGGTATTTGTATAGACACCGAGCGCCAAACCGTAATTTCCGCCCGCTGTATAGGACATACTGTAGGAATGTGACATAGAAAAATTCTCCGGGTTGATGAATCCAATCAACAACGAAGGAGTGTTGTTATTTATCATTCCTTCCTGAATTGAAGGTTTAAAGATATTTTTGTCCTTAAACTGGGAAAAGCAGTTAATCGAAGCAACTGCAAATATCACTAAAAGAATTTTTTTCATCGCTCTTCCTCTTACTTAATTTTTAAAAAATGACTGTTGCAGTAAAGACATCAGGAGTTAAATCATTCTTCTCTGCAAATATAACCAGAAAAGGAGGCGTTATGCAACATTAATTAGTCGCTTTTTCCACAAGAAAGTTTCTTTTTCACTTGTAATACTTTAAAATAAGAAAAGCCGCATCTCAGCGGCTTTTCTTAAAAGAACAGAACAATGAAATTACTTCATCAAGACCTGTCCGCCAACGTTTTAACGAAGGAGGATCATTTTCTTGGTTGAAGAGAAATCATTTGCTTTAATTGTGTAGAAGTAAATTCCACTGGTCAAGTTTTTCGCGTTAAACGAAACATTGTACGTTCCGGCAGTTTTAACTTCATTCAACAAGGTTGCAACTTCTTCACCTAAAGTATTAAATACTTTTACGGTAACAAAGCTTTCTTGCGGTATACTGAAACGAATTGATGTTTCCGGGTTGAACGGATTCGGATAATTCTGTTCCAACAAATAGGTTGAAGGAAGAGTATTTCCGAGTTTTTCAACTTTGGAAATATCCGTTGTATGAACAATACCAAAAGTATCAACAACAGTTCCAACAGCGGTATATCTGCCCATGGTTAACTTTTTGTCAGCGCCGACTCCGGCTTCATTATCATTTGAACCGCCATTAGCTCCTGCTATGCCCCAGTTTGCGCCGTATTTGTAAACAACATTTAAAGTTGCATACTGCGGGAAGATGATAGTATTTGTAGTAAATATTTTATCACCGGCTGTTAGATCACCGTGAGTACCGTCATCAAAAAGTTCTATAGCTTTGGTGATTTCAGCATCACTCCATCCACCGCTTGGCCATTGGAGTGGAGAATTACCACCACATATATGAACACTCGTAAATGGAGTACCGGCAGGTGCGTCAATAATTGATGCGCCGTTGGTATTACACATAAAGGTGATATTTGCATCTTGATTTAATACCGTTTCTATTGAACCATTATTAAAGTTGCCATCAAAAGCAAAAGCGGCTGCATCAAAGATTGCCTGATCTATATCAAAATATCTATTGTCTTGGGTAGGATCAGTTAAGTTATTTACTTCCCAGGTTCCGGGGCTATAGAAATATTTGAAATTAACCCTTTCTCCAACAGAAACAATAGCATCTGCTTCAGCTTCATAGAGATCAGCGTTTATGGCAGAGGCAGTCATCATGGTTTCGCCCCATCCGTTAAATGATCCACGAACAGAAACCGTACTTGTCGCAGGATTAAATAAACCAGATAATCTTTCAAGTTCCATGTTTACTGAGAAAGCGACTTTTATCGTTTTTGAAGGTTTGTAAACATCAACATTTTCCCAATAAGCTGAAGTAACATTTGCTCCGGCAGCCACAGTGAACAATCTATTGTCTGTACTTTCCCAAACATCAGGACTGTGTACGTATTTGAAGACTAATGATTGACCATTTGTAAAGGTGTCAAAAACACCGGTATAAATTGAATCGCTATCAGTGTCTTTCAATTCAAAGGCTTTTCCTGCCCAGTCGTTAAAGTTACCACGAACCCAAACTGAATCTCCAACTGCGAATGTTCCTTTTTTAAGTTGAACACTCATATTAGCGCGAAACTCTACGGTTGGAGGAGTGCTGCTCTTAGTAAATTTTTGAACAGGTGGGTATGCGCTAGTACCGAAAATAGCAATATAAGCGGTATTCCCATCTTTACTAAAGGCGATACCACGTGATCTTTCATCAGGATTATCCGGGACATTAAATTGCCATTTAAGGCTATCAACTTTCTGCCAGGTAGTTGTATTAAATTCATAATACGTTCCGGCAGAACCCGCAAAATCACCAAACGGTTGATTATACGCATTATTTCCAGCGCTTAACCATAGGTTACCACTAATAGGATCCCAAGCACCTGATTCAATTTCAATACCTTGTAAAAGAGTATCTTTTAATGTGAAAGCGGTTAATTCATCAGGTCTTTGGTAAATTCTTAATTTATTCTCAGAATATCTAGGTACATACATAGTGTTTCCATCAGCCGAAACTGTCATCCATCTACCGTACTCAGTAAGCGTATCAATAGCATTTTGAATAAAGTTAAAATTGTTATCATAAATCTGAATTGGTTTCTGTGGAAGCACCGGAGTAACAAAAATATTTCCTGCGGCATCAACGCCAGGAACAGCTAATGAGCCAATACCAGGCGCTAACCGATTCAATCCTTGACCTGTTTTATAATCAATTTTGTATAGAACACTTGCATTGCAATAAAGAATATTTCCGTCTTTATCCTGTGTTATACCATAACCCGTATTATAAAAAGGATAAAGTACGCCGCCAACAGTAACAGATCTTAGTGTATCCCATGGTGTTCCATCAGGGTTATACACATGAATGCGACGAACTGTTTTATATTTAGCGCTATCAGGGACGAACATCGAGTCAGCCTTCGGAGTAGTATATGGCGCAATCCATACTTTTCCATCAAGATCAACTGTAACAAACTGCACCCCGGTACCACCCCTAAAACTTGTATCAGGAAAAACACCCTGATACTCCCAATTTTGAGCAAAAGAACGAGCACCGAACAAGAACGCAAAGACAAAAACTAAAGTCGCTAGTTTTTTCATGGTATTGATCTCCTTTTTGATTGTTGTTTGTTTAACTAAGTAAATAAATTTCTAATTGTTCCCAAAATATGGCGCGCCGCCTAAAGTATTTTTAGTATTCACTTTAATTATTGCAACAGGGGCTGTTGCCGCATCCGCAGCGTCCATTGCTTGTCTTATAAAATATAAATAAACACCGCTCCCCCAATAGAATGAATTAAACAATGATTTATTTAAAGGATTTAAAACCCCGCTAAATAAAACTTGAGAACTTTTATCGGTTTTTACGACAACAATAGTTTCAACTCCGCCCGTTCCGATATACAAATCACCGTCGGCAGAAAAAGTTATTCCCAGAATTGCTCCGGTTGGATAGACAGCTTTATAATCATAATAGAGTTCGGCTGTTCCCAGACTATCCGGGTTAATAATCGGGAATCTCCAAACGCCTTCGGTTCCGTCTTGTAATCCGCCGACATATAAAAAGTTGTTGAATACTCTAACTGATCTAACAATACCGGTAAAAGGAAAAGCTTTAACATTTTTAGTTTGGGTTACTCTATAAACAGCAGTATTATTTCCGCCTGCCCAGAGCATTCCATTTTGATCAAAATCAAAATCTGTAACATTTCCAATTCCACTAGATGGGGCAATCCATACCGCAGGCGCTGTGTTTTGAGCGACTTTATAGATACCCTTAAGATTTCTGGCAGCATAAAGATCACCGGATTGACCAAACTTCAAACTACTCCAAAAGGTTTCAGTTCCTTTAGGAGCAAAATTTGTTATTGTTCCATCAGGTGTAATTTTTTTAATACCGTCCCCTGTTTTATCTAATTTCAAAGATACATAGGCATTGCCATTTTTATCAAATGTTAGCGCATAAGGTGTATTTAGCGGATTAAATTTCACAAAAGTGAGTGTCGCGGAAATCAATTTATAATTAAAAATATTACTAAGTTGATCCGCATCAAATTTGTTAACCTTGATACCAATAGAATCACTTACAAGATTTGGCGCTTTGACCACAATTTTATTAGCATCAACCGAAAGAATTGTTACAGGCACATTGTTAAAAAAGACGGATAATTTATTTGGTGAAGTGGGAAAATTGTTCCCGGTAATCGTAATTTCATCAACACCGGCAAAGGCGCTGTCCGCAGGAGAAATCGAAAGAATTTCAGGAGCGGCAATATTTGAAAATGTTTTGTCATAAAGCGGAGCAACATTTTCCTCTTCATTGCAGCCCCAAGAGAATAACACAAAAATAAAGATTAAAGCTGTTAGAGCTATTGTAGCATTGAAGAATTGTAGATATTTTTTTTTCATAAGTCTTACCAAAATTTTATTAGCTGTTAAATTCCAAAATGGATAGAAAATTTATGAACGTCAGAAAAAGTAGTCCAGGGAATATACGCATAATCTAAGCCCACATTGAATCCTTCAATCGTTTTACTAAAGCCAATTCCGGTAGTTATACTATATTCATCTTTTCCAGACAAATATCCACCGCGTAAAGCAAATGAGTTCATAAACTTGAATTCTGCACCGAGATCAATTTCTTCAACATTATCCCGCGGAACAACCGAATCGAATGCAAGTTGAATTGAGTATTCGTTCTTATCAAGTTTTAACATATCGCTTAAATTATAGGCAAAGCCAACACGAAACGTAAGCGGAAGTTGAAATTTTTCCTGTTCTCTTTCTAATTGAATATCTTTTGAGAAATTTTTAATAGAGGCAGCAAAATCTAAACTCTGAATACCGGTATGATAGAGAACTCCAAAATCAAATACCAGGGAATTCGGGTTATAATTTGTTTTCGTCAGTTCGTTTTCCGTAATGTTAACAATACCGGAAGTTAAATTTTGCAAAGCGTATTTAACTGAGCCGCCAATAGAGAATTTATCATTCAATGCTTTGCCATAAGTAAGCCCGAAGGCATAAGCGTTTGGGTTGAAAATTCCGGTTTTTACATACCCCTGATTATTCCGTATAGTACCTATTAAATCACCGTAATTCACGTAAAGAAAAGAAACACCTAAAACGCCATAATCACCGTTCTCCGGGGCAAAAGTAACTCCTCCGCAATAGTAGTTTATATCTGCAATCCAGCGGATTTGCCCGGTAGTTGCATCAACAAAATTTGTTTGTCTTGCGATGGATGCAGGATTGGAAAAAAGTCCACTTGCGCCAAGATTATCAAGGGCGGTAGTCGCATCTCCCATTCCTGATAGTCTTGCATCCAAAGAAACTTGAAGGAATTTCATCCCGGTTTGGGCTAACTTCTTTTGGGCAAATCCGGAAGAAGTTAAAAACAGGGCAACAATTGAAAGCGTGGTTAATATTTTTATTTTCATAAAGTTTCCCGTGCCTTTATCGGATTATTACAAATTTTTGAATTTTCGTTTCGCCGGAATCACCATCCCTTAATACTGCGATATAAATTCCACTGACAATAATCTGATTGGCATCAGTATTTAATTGATTCCAATCTACTTTTTTTGAACCTTTAGTGAATCCAGGGTCTTTATCTGTAAACGTTTTAATTAATTCACCGTATTCTGTGTAAATCTTAAGGTTGTGATTATCCGGGATGCCATAAAAAGAAAGCCGTCTATCCGAACCGCTTGTTCCCAGGTTTGTTGAATTAGCTGCAGAAATAAAAGGATTGGGGACAACCACAAATTCATTAAAAACTACGACCGGTCCCGGAAGAGCGGGGCTGTATAGTTGGGAATAAAATCTGTTACTTTTAAGATTGCCGACAGGAATATTTAATGCAGCGTCTCCGGCAAAATTTTCCCCAACGGTAACTATATAATAATAAGAGTTAATACTTGATGGAGCTGAATAATCATTATATGTACGTGCTGCTTTATCTAAATCAGCGATCTTATAATAATTACTATCTACCCTTCCAACTGCCCGGTAAATTTCAAACCCACTAACATCAGGATCGTTTTCATTGAAAAGTGTCCACTTCAAACCGACGCTTCGAGGAGCGGCATTAGCGGAAAAAGTGCTAACCGGAGCCGGAGTATTTATTACTTCCGGGAGTTGCCAGTTAGCATCATAATTTGCTTTTGCACGTTTAAATGTTTGAAATAATGAATCTTTACCTGTAAAAAATGCTGTATTTTTAACTAGCACGTTTTTATCCGCTTTAAACTGTCTTCCAACCTCCACGGCTCTTTCACGACTAATTCCGGCAACCGCTTCTACAACAACAATATGAACACTATCACCAAAATTAAGGGTATAAGGACCATAACCATTTGCCATTGTGTAACCACCGCTACCACCTCCTAACGCAGGGTCTTTTGTTGGCAAAATGGGATTTGTCTCCTCAATTTTATCTAAATGACGTTTGTCATGTCCGGTAGTCATAAGGGTAGTGTATTCGGCTTCCATTTTACCGGAATTATATGTATCATTTTGCGATTGAAGCGCTCCATCAGATTGAACCGTATTAGTTGTAAAAGGTTGGGCAGTATCATCTGATTTGTCTGTGGGAGAAGTATCTGCATGTAAAGTAACGACACCGGCAAATTGTGGTGCTCCTAAACGACCGGAAGTATCACCTGAAGGGATATATAAAGCAGATTTCCAGATTGGACCACCCACATTATCATAATCCGTAAAAGCAGGAAACCTGCCATGCCAAACATATTGGGCGCGAAATTGTTTTTCGTCCGGTTTTTCCCAGCCGGGAATTGAACTGGTATTCCCATCACCACGAGCATCATAAGTGGAGTTCATCCCCCAGCTTGTAGGATTTCCTATAAGTGGAGCAGTTTGTTTGCAAACCGCTAACCGATATTGAAAATAAACCACCAGTTCTTTTACTATGCTGTCTTTTTTTTCAATTGTTGTTAACTCACCGTCTGTATCTCCTGTGTTTTTAAAAACGTAATCATTAACTATATAATTTTCGTGAAATTGATTTTGAAATTGGAAAATACGGCGTGTCATTGTAACACCTAACTGAGTACCGACAATACTAACAATTTCTCTATCCCAGGGCATGGAAGGATCGATTTCATCAACCGAATATGGTTTCCCTTCAGTAACTGCTCCGTTTACCTGAATATCCGGTTTTTCATATTTACTTTTCATTTTAAATGAAATCGGAAAGACTTCTCCTCTTCCTAAAACACGGGGACCAACATGAACAACTTTGTAAGGAGCCATATCTCCGATTTTTGCATCCCAAAAATCTTTGGCTCCAATCCACATAGCTTTAGCAGCCTGAGCATCCTGATAGGAATAAATTGCGGGCCATTGCAAACCATCTTGTTGATCTCCTGCTGCCGGACCTCCAACTTCAATTTCGCATCCATATTCTGAGTACCAATTATGTAAAGAACCAACAGACATATATTTAATTTCCTGGGAAAATGTAAATACACTAACCAAACTTAAAAGTATGAAGGTTTTTTCAAGTGCATTCTTTAAGGGTTTATAATTCATATTTTTTCCTTCTACTTTAATTCAACTGAAATTTTGAGACCCCAATAAATATTCCGGGGATTTAAGAAAGAAGCCCATTCCTGATTAGGCATATCAATGTATTGTTTTTTATCAAGCACTTCTTTCATTTTATCTGCCGGAACCGTCATCCATGTATCTCCATCAAATTGCAAATAATTACCGCTTTCCACTACATAATAAATCGCGTTTGTACTTGGTGAAGTTACGGAAGAAAAATTTGTTATGGGAACAATCGGAATAAAAGATCCTTGTCTATAATCTCCGGGTCTATCATTTCCATCAATGTTGATGTAACCGAACTTTCCTTTTGATTCATCAATTGAAGACTTGGGTAGATGAAGTGAACGCATATAATCGATATAGTCGTTATTATCAATAAATCCGTAAGAACTAAGATATTTGATATTTAAAGCATTATTAAGATCTGCAAAAACTTGTAGATTCACCGGACCTAATTTGAAGTTTTTGCTAATACGCAAGTCTAATCCGTACGAATCTCGCCATTGTACATTATTAGAAATTCCGGTAATAGTACCGCCGCCGCCAGTCCAAGTAGCATAAGCCCCTGACCGCCAGTTACCAATAACACTCAATCGCCAATCAGTTAGAAGTCCAATCCCTTCAAAATCAGGTCCAAAATCCTGACCTGGCGTGAACAAATCAAGATTAACTCTTGCAAAAGGTCGCGGAACCGGTTTAGACTGTTCACCTTCTTGAGTATCTCGTAAATAAGACAGCATCAATTGAGAATTTTCATAGTATGTTGAATAATTAAAAAATCCGGAGGTTGCTAAAGAATAAGTATAATTAGCAAACCCCTGAATCCAATTTCCTCTGTTTTTAGTTACTGTAACTTCCACACCTCTAATATCTTCATAAGAATCATTTGTAGGAGTATAATAATTAACGGCATTATCTTTACTTATATAATGAACTGGCCGTTGTTGTTCGGAAATATTTTTATAATATCCAGCAACACGCAAGAAGTATTCTTCGAACAAACCTTGTTCATACCCTAATTCGTAAGCAATTGTTTTTTGAAGAGAAAGATTCGGATCCGATAATTGGTCAATTCTTCCTGAGTTTGTCTGAATTCTTACTCTATAAAGGTTTTCAGGGGTTGGCATCTGACGAAAAAATCCATAATTAAAATATAACTTACTCGTTTCCGTTATCGGGAAAGCAACCCCAAGACGCGGGCTTACGTTAAGTTGCGGATCAGCAGGTTCTTTTTTAACTAATTGATCTATTGCAGCAGCGTTTTTTGCTGACAAGGAATAATCATAAGGACTGGATAAAACATACCAATCGGCATCAGGGCTGGAGTAATCAACCCGGACACCAATGTTTGCGATCATCCCTTCAAATTCAATTTTATCTTGGGCGTAAACAGAGCCTCGTATCGGTTTTGTATGCCATCTTGTATTTGAATTATTATCCGGTAAATATATATCGAAAGAGCCGTAATTAATAGAATTATCGGTCAAATTGAATTCAACTCCAGCTTTCAAACTATTGTATTTATCAATTTGGTTTGTATAATCAAATCTTAAGTTAAAGGCTGTAACTTTACTTGTATCGCGGGCATTGCTCATTCCAACACCCATTCTCATAAGGCTGCCAATACCAGGGGCATCACTGTCTTCAAATCCGAATGGAGCTTCATCAGTAAACATACCGGGAGCGTATTCGTAGACTTTTGAGTTATCTCTTGATCTTCCCGGGTAAGTAAAATATCTAGACTGAAAAACACTCAATACACCTTCAAAAAATGATGTAGGAGATAAGACATTGGTATATTTTGAACCTAGCATCCTTCTTTTAATAATACTCGGAGCCCAATAATCGGTCGAAAAAATTCTTGAATCTCCGTAACTTCCTCGTGAGTAATAGAGCCCATTTGCAATCCCTTCAGAAGAAGTAAACAATCCTGGAGACCCATCTCGATTAGCCGCTGTTCCGTCAGATTCACTTAAAAGTCCTTCAATAGAAAGTTTTTGGGTTGTTGTTAAATCTGTAGTAAACTTAATGTTGGCCGTATAATCTAAGTATGCATCGCGTGAAAGAGGGATAAGATACATAGATTGTGAGGCTCTGAAAGAAGCTAAAAAACGTAAATTACCTAAAGCTTCTCCACCTGGAACCGGACCTGTAACAGACATATCTAGATCATAGTCAGGTCTAAGAATACGCATATCTTTTCTATGCTGGAATAAGAAAAGTCGTTGTGCGGCTTCAGGAGTTAAATCATTAGTTGGATCGTTATCACTTAGTAATTTTTGTGAGACGGAGTTCCATCCTTCAAAACTTGGATATTGTTTTATCGTGTATTGCTCCCAAGCTCCGTTATTCGTCCCTGTCCATGCGACTGCATCATCAAGATATGGACGGATCCAATACGCATTAGGGGAAGAAGGGCCATCACCAAAATACTTTTTCCCGGCAGGGCGAACTCTTGAAAAAAGGCTAATAGAATATCTATCGCTCTTCCCTTCCTTTGTTACAATGTTTACTAAACCGGATCGGATATTACCATACTCGGCATTAAAACCGCCTGTTTGAATTTGAATCTCTTCAACAGAAGTAAAACTGATGCCAGTAAACGGAGTATTATTTCGTTCATCTCTCATTACCATTCCGTTCAGTAAATAACCTGTTTGGTTTGTGTAATCAGTTTTGGATGAAGAACCACCACGAAAGGCGCCGCCTACAATTCCAGCCTGTAGTCCAACAACAGAAGTAACATTAGCAATTGGCAAATTTTCAAAATCCTCTGAACCAATGTTTACAACACTATTTGAAACATCTTTTTGTACAACCGGCGGCGTAGCAACAACTACTACCTCTTGTGCCTGGATAGATTCTTCTTTTAAAGAAATATTTAATTCAAATGTCTGGTTGATATTAACCCGGATATTACGAAGGATGGATGAAGTGTATCCGATCATTGAGGCTTTTATAGTATATATTCCGGGGGGAACATTAAGGATGGAATAGTATCCATCTAAATTTGTAGCGGCGCCTGCGTTTGTCCCTTGTATCATCACGCTGGCTGATATTAGCGGTTCACCGGTTGCAGCATCTTTCACAACACCGGAAATTTTTCCCGTTTGTGCTTGCAACAAAAAAATTGGAATGAATATGAACAGAAAAACAACTTTGTACCGAGATTGCATATTTCAGCTCCTATTTTTACTTGCCTGCCTGCTGGCAGGGGAGGACGTGATTTTCAAAAGAAAAATTTTTCCTTTCGAAATTTATAAACTCTTACAATATAAATCAAACTATTTTTAATAAATATTTTATTTTTTTTTCTTGAATATTGATAAAAGATAAACTAATTTTAAAAAGAAATAAATTTTTACTAAGGAAACCAAATCATGAAAAAGACACTTTTTTTTCTTCTTCCGATTATGCTCTTCGTCTCCTCGTGTACGGATGTTAAAACTACCGAAGCTGTCCAAAACCAAAACGGAACCTTAACTTTTAACTTAATTAATCTTCCTGTGTTAGATGATAGTTTGGTTTTAGCCGCATGGATATTGAATGACGCTGGAAAAGTTGTGCACAAATTTGGCAAGCTTTCTCCTTCCGGAAATGCTTTCAGCGGTTCTTTTCCTTTAACGCTTAACGCATACCAGCAAAATACCAATAATCAATTTGTATGTATTAGCATAGAACATCGAGACTCTACTTTAAATGATACAACTACTTCAAACCTTTTCTTAATGGTCAGTAAAATTAGAACAAATTCTTCCGAACTTAATCTTGTCCCCAAAGACCCTGCGGCAATAGCTTTTGGAAGTGACTTTGATGATCAAAAATATCTGGGAAGTGATACTTCTTCGGCATTACCACCTTCATTTAAAACTGCAAAGGGCGTTTACACGGTTTTCACTCCAACCAATACAGCCGCAAATACAAATTCCGGAATTTGGTTTTTGAATTATCTAAGCGCAGGCGTTTATGGAACCGGATTAAGATTACCCGAACTTCCGGCCGGCTGGGTTTATAAAGGCTGGGTAAAAGTTAACGGGAAGTATCTTCCGACCGGAGAATTTAAATTAGCTGCCGGAAACGACGCACAGAATCTTTACATAGGCGCAAACCCGATGCCTGGTTTCCCAGGAGAAGATTTTCTGCAGAACGATACACTCGGAGTTGCATATCCGATTGACTTAGCAAGCCAGGAAGTTATTATCACTGTTGAACCTAACGGCTCTAATCGTTATAATAAAAGCAAACCCTTTCCTCTTGTTCTGTTAAAAGGAACTATTCCATCTCCGGTTTCAAACACAACTTCATACCCCTTAGAAAATAATTATGTTAATTTCCCTTCAGGTACAGCAGTTTATAAGATAGATCTCTATTGATCAATTTGAACAGAAAAGAAAAAGGATGTCGCACTGACATCCTTTTTTTGTTTTAAATTGTTTTGTCACTGATATTTTTTGAAGACATTTAATTGTGAAATCCAAATATAAAATATTGAACAAGGAATGATGAAGTTTTTTCCATTCGTAATTCGTCATTCCTTTTAGGGTTTGATTATGCCGGCTTAGATAAGGAGTTTTCCTTTTTTCATAAGGAGCGTATCATCCAGGAAAACTGAAGGCTTTTTGATAACGCCATCTAGATGCAAAGCAACACCGACACTGCCCCCCATTGATTTATTATTCCCGAGTGCGATGTGGATGGTTCCAAGCACCTTTTCATCTTCCAGCAAAACACCGCTGAGTTTTGCTGCATGGTTTGTTCCTATACCAAACTCTGCAATGTTTCTTGCTTCAGCCCCGGCAGCCTCAAGCATTTTAACTAATTTTTTTGCCATCTTCCCGCCGGTTATCTCGGTAGCATATCCATTCTCAACTTTTATTTTGATGTTCGCATTTTTAACTAATCCCAATCCAGCCATCGAACCATCAACTATAAAAATTCCGTTCGAGGTTCCTTCAACAGGGGCAAGAAATGTTTCTCCTGTAGGCAGATTTCCGCTTTCACTTTTTGCATGAAATAATCCTTTGGAAGCATACGAAGTTCTTCCTTCAATTGAAAATGAAATATCTGTCCCAATCTTTGTAGTAATGCGTACGCGTTTACCATTTTCTAAAATACTTTTCAATTTTAAAGAAAGGTCGGAAATTTTGTTGTAATCTGTATTTAAACCACGAATCATTACCGCTTTTGTGATACCGGGAAATGTAGCGATGCGGGCACCCAGGGAAGAGGCATTTCTTCTGGCATCAGTATGGGTGAGCGAAGTTGATGTGGGGCATAGAACAACATCAAATTTTTTCATTAATTCAGAAATTTCGTTTGATGGTTCTTCACCGTTCACCTTTCCCGGAATGATTTCAACATACAACGAATGATGACCCAGCCGCTTTGCATTTTCAAAAAGAGATAAGCCGATTTCTCTTTTTTTAGCATCGCTGATAATCAGGACACTTTCGTCTTGGGTTGTTCCCATGCAATCTCGAATTGCAATTACGGACGCTTTGTCAAGTTTTGATAGTTTCATAACTCCTCATAATGGAAAATTAAAGTTTAGTTGAATTGTTCCAGCAAGTCCGCCGTTATTAATAGCGGCAGGCATTGGCTGATCTGACTGTTCATTCACGGTCAAAACTGTACCATCGGCTTTTTTTAATTCTTCAAACCGGAATAAATTATAACCTGCACTTCCCTCCAGGCTAATATAATTTCCAATGAGATAGACTACAAATCCGGTTGAAATTGAATAACCAATGTTTGTTTTTGCAGATTTGTAATCATCCTGCACGGTTAAGATACCGGGGCGGTCTTCAGATTCTATAAAATCAGCGTTCGAAAAAATTACTGCCGCTTTAATAATTTTCCAATTTAACATTTCCGTAATGTGCGTGCCGAAATCAACACCCAAACCAAACATGGTGATCTTTACTTCAAATGTTTTTGCAATTTCAATCGGCGGTGACTTGATAATCGCCTTATTTTTTTCAGAAAATTTTTGATAAAATCCTTTAAAAGAAAGGTTGAACCCGGAGAATTTTTGGTCAAAAAAGTTAATACCAAAACGGTATCCCGCCGCTTGTCCAAAATTTTTCAGCGGAGAATTAAGCGAATCTTTATGGAAGGCATTTAAGAAATCAACTCTTTCATTGATGCCTTGTGTTTGATAGGTTTGCATTCCATAGCCGGCGAAACCACCGACAAGTCCCAGGCAGCCAAAGCCTAAATCCTGAGCAGCAATTTTAAAGGTGGCTAAAAAAAGAAAAGAAAGTATATAAATAATTTTCTTCATAGAACTTATAGAGTTAGTAAATATATTCTCCGCTTAAAAGGCGAGAAAGAAAAAATTTAAGAACAAGGATTAACGAAATTTGATTTTTGATGTTGATTAAATCTTCTAACATTGCTAATACTTGTTCATTGTAATCTGTCTTGTAACTTCATCATTCGAAATTTCTTTTTCTCTATTCATTATTCAATTTTTACTTTTTACCTTCGACAGACATCCCTTGTTCAAGCCCATGTTTATGGGGTCCCATTTCATGCATACGAAGCATAAAAGCAAAAAATAAACCAAAGAAACCCAGCAGCGAGAAAATCCACATCCCTAAATTATAACCGGTTGGGTTAGCCGCGCTCGCCTTGGAAAAATCATTAGCATAGCCAATTATCAAATTAAATCCGAACAAACCGATATTTTGGATCATCGTCATTAAACCGTAAGCTGTACCAAGTTTTGCCGAGTCAACCACAAGTGAAACTGAGGGCCACATCACCGCAGGAACAAGCGAGAACGCAATTCCCATCAGCGACATCGGGATTAAAAGATAGATCGGGATTTGCGAATGAATATCAAAAAAATCTAAGTTGAGCGAAAGAAAACCGTGCAAACCCAACGGGGTAGCTAAATCAATTTTGTACGCCATGATTAAATAGACGGGAATAATAAGAAGCGACCCGAACATCATTAATAAAGAACGTTTTCCGATTTTATCTGCAAGCAACCCGAACAGCGGTGTAAAAAACATTGCAGCCAGCGTTAACATACTCGAAAGATTTCCCCCGACTTCTCGCGTAGTGCCGTGCGCATCCTGAAAAAATTTAATTGCAAAAGTTTGGAACGGAAACATTGCCGAGTAGAAGGTAACACATATCGCCGTTATGTACCAGAATGAAGTTGGGAATGAATTTGATTTCAAGAAAAGAATTAACGCCGCAACAATTATTGCGATAAGATAAATCGTCCATTTATCACCGTTGACAAAAATTAGAATAATTGCAGCAACTGCTAAGGCTGAAAAAATATACCAGCGTTTTCGTTCTTTTATCTTTAGAATATCTGAGAGTAAAACTGCATCCTGCTCACCGTCTTTCGGCATTTTGAATTTTTTTGTTGCAGCTAAATCAAGAACAAAATAAATGAGAATAAATACGACCGCCGAAACTCCGGCAAATACGGAAATCCACAGCGGTGTTTGCCAATTCGCATAAAGACTTTTTCCCCAAGAAGGAGAATTTAAAGCGAGAAATGACCCAAGTCTGGCGACGGTTAAATTTAATCCGAAGGCAAAAGACAATTCTTTCCCTTTGAACCACCGGGCAATAATTGTGGTGATGGCAACGATCATTGATTCAGCACCCAAGCCAAAGATCAAACGCCCGCCAGCCATAAAATAAAGGTTGGAACTCATCGCCGTTACAACCGCGCCGATAAAAATCAACAGCGTAAAAAGTACAACGGAAATTCTTGTTCCGATTTTGTCAATTAGTAGTCCGCCGATTAAAACCATAATGATATTCGGAAAACTGTAAATGGCTTGTAGCAGACCAATATTGGAATCGGTAAAATGTAATTGTTTAGAGAGGAGATCGGCAAGCGGACTGATGCAATCGTAAATATAATAATTGCCGAACATCGCAAGACTGACAAAGAGAAGGACTGTCCATCGGAAAAATTTAGACGGTTCTGGTTTCAATAAAAGTGTTTCTTCCAATCGAGTTCCTTAATTTTTTTTCTTGGTCTTGATCGTGCTCATATTCTTACCCTTGTAGAATCGTAGAGACTTGCCATGGCAAGTCTCTACAGAATTTGATTTTTTATTTAGCGGGAATATTTTTCAAAACATTCGCGAGCAAATCATAGAACGGTTGAACAGATGAAATCATTAATCGTTCATCGGGTGAATGCACACCGAACATTGTTGGTCCGAAGGAGATCATATCCATCTTCGGATATTTTTCACCGATGATGCCGCATTCCAGACCCGCATGAATAGCGGCTACTTCCGGTTCTTTGCCGTTCATCTCTTTGTAAACCGATTTGAAGACTTTCAGAATCTCCGAATGTACATTCGGTTTCCAACCAGGATAACCGTCTCCATGAGAAATTTCTGCGCCGGCTAAATCAAAAACCGAATGGACCATATCAACAATATCTTGATTCTCGGACGCAACGGAGCTTCGCTGGCTTGTAACGATATTTACATTATTACCTTCAGTGATGATAGTTGCAAGGTTAGTTGAAGTTTCAACTAATCCTGCGATATCGGGAGACATAGTGATAACACCATGAGGAACCGCATAGAGAGCATTCAATAATTGAGCGGTAGTTTTTTCATCCATAATATTCGAAGGTGTATTGAAAACCGCTGCCGATACTATCAAGTTCGGTTCGTTAGTGGCTAATTCCTCTTTAATGGTTTTATTATAATTTGCTAAGGAAGATAGAAAATCAGCTTCCTTTGCTTTCGGAACGGTTACTACCGCAAACGCTTCACGCGGGATGGCGTTGTGTTTGTTACCGCCTTCAATTTGTGCAAGGCGAATTGACAATTTTGTGGTTGCGTTCCAAAGGAAACGATTAAGAATTTTAACCGCATTTCCTCTTCCGGTTTGAATTTCAAGACCGGAGTGCCCGCCTTGTAAACCGGCAACTTTAATTTCGTAGGAGACGGAATCAGCGGGAACATTTTCAGGCGTAAAAGTAAATTTAGCGGAAGTATTTTTACCGCCCGAACAGCCTATGAAAAAGGTACCGAGTTCTTCCGAATCAAGATTAAGTAGAATATCCGCTTTTAGAATTGATGGGTCTAAACTAGCGGCGCCGGTTAATCCGGTTTCTTCATCCAAAGTGAATAAGCATTCAAGCGGTCCGTGTTGAATTGAACTATCTTCTAACACCGCCAATGCAGAAGCAACCCCGATACCGTTATCAGCGCCGAGTGTTGTTCCATTGGCTTTTACGAAATCGCCATCAATATAAACTTGAAGAGGATCATTGTCGAAATCATGTTCAACATCGCGATTTTTTTCGCAGACCATATCAATATGACCTTGAAGCACAACAGTTTTTAAATTTTCTTTCCCGGCAGTTGCTGGTTTTCGGATAATGATATTTCCAAAAGCATCTTTAACGGTTTCGAGATTTAATTTTTTCCCAACGGAGAAAATGTATGCAGCAACTTTTTCTTCATGCTTTGAAGGACGCGGATGCTGTGAAATTTCTTCGAAATATTTCCAGACCAAAGCTGGTTTTAATTGAGCCAATACAGTTCCCATAACTAATTTCCTTTTTGTTGAATTTCTAAAAATGTAATTAATCTTTGTTCATAAATACCGGTGAAGAATCTTGTTAATCTTTCTTCAGACGGGTGAATCCTCTCCCCAAACTTTTTCACCAACTCATTTGCAATTTCCCCAACACTTCTTCTCCCATCAATTAACAGCCATGCCGCCGAGCCAAATTCATCAAGCTTTAATTTGAAGAAAGAATATTTCATATAAGGTAAAAAAAATCTGACGGCAAAACGATTTTTAAACTTGGGGATCAAAACAGTAACCATCTCTTTTTCATCAATTGATTCACTATAATTTCTAATTGGACGCACCTCAAGATAGTTAAGATTCTTTAAAACCGCACGTCGTTGAAAAAAATTCATGATTGATCTTTCTAAAAAAATTGTCCCGGTTTTAACACCGGGACAATAAAAACACCATTGTTACATAGATATTTGCGGTGGCAGCGGATCATCCGGTTTGCCCGCATTCCCAACCGGAATTTTAATCAGCATAAACGCTATTATCGCTAAAACGACTGCACTAAGCGTTAATGAAAACGGAGATGACAGATCTGCAATTTGAATTTCAAAAAAGGCAAAGCCCGCAAAGAGCAGCCCTATTAGCGCCTCCCCGGCTATCAGTCCGGCTGCAATAAGTACTCCGTTATTTTCAACTCTTGATTTTTGTCCGGTATTAAATTTTTTCTTCTCATTTATTCTTTCAACAACGCCCTTAATTAAACCGCCGACAAAAATTGCGAATGTGGTTCCCAACGGAAGGTACATTCCTACACTAACAAGCATTGGACTTTTAACGTTCATCATAATAAAGCCAACACCCATTAACATACCGGTGAAGATAAGAATCCATTCCATATCTCCGGCAACTATCCCTTTAGATAATATAGCCATTAAACTTGCCTGCGGCGCAGGTAATTGATCTCCGCCAAAGCCGGTTCCGCCGGCTTTAATATTTCCTTCGTGTAAAATTAAAAGAGGAATGAACATTACTGCGGCAGCAATAAGAATCCCGATCAAATCACCAACCTGCATTTTCCATGGCGTTCCGCCGAGGATATGCCCGGCTTTTAAATCTTGTAACATTTCTCCGGCAACTGCCGCGGCAACGCAGACAACTGCCGCCACACCCAGAACTGCAGCAACTCCTTGCACTCCCTTCATTCCGAGTGCGACCATTAATAAAGCTGCAATCACAAGTGTAGAGAGCGTCAATCCGCTTATTGGGTTATTACTTGAACCAATGATACCAACTAAATAACCGGAAACCGCCGCGAAGAAAAATCCTGCTACGATCATTACTAATGTTGCAACTAGCGCGGCAAGAACATCCTGTGCGAAATAATTGTAAATGAAAAAAGTAGCTAGAGAGGACAACCCTATCCCGAGCATCACATAAGTAAACGGAATATCTTTTTCTGTTCTTTCGGTTGTTGATTCTCCCGAAGCAGCTTTTTTCACATCGCTTACCGAACGGGAAATTCCGGTCGCAAGGCTTTTTCTCATTTTCCATAATGTATAACCGGCGCCAACCAACATTCCGCCAATTGCTATTGGTCTAACATAACTTTTCCAGACAGTGGTAATCTCTTTAGCCCAATCCAAAGTTGAAGGGTCAACGTTTCCAAATTTGAAATAAGCAATGATTGGAGCTAATAATCCCCAGGCAAGCACACCTCCGCTAAAATTTAAAGCCGCTAAACGGGGACCAATAATATATCCAACGCCCATGTAAGCAGGACTAACATCAGGTGATTTGAAAAGAATATTTCCTTTACCGAATGAAACCAATTTATCTGCGCTGGTTGCAAATAATTTGAACTGTCCCAAAGCTTGAATAAGTGCGCCCACTCCCATTGCACCAAATAAAAACTTGGAACCTGAACCGCCGTGTCTTCCTGCTTTGTGAATTTCTGCTGCTGCAACTGATTCAGGAAAAGGAAGATCAACATCCTCAACCATTACACGCCTAAGCAACGCAACAAACATAATTCCGAGCACACCGCCGGCAAACATAATCGCGGCGGAAATTGCATAATTCCCCGGAGTGAAGAATGGATCCCAAATCCCTGCGATATAGAAAGCAGGAAGGGTAAAAATTGCTCCGGCGGCAATTGATTCACCAATTGACCCAACAGTACGGGCAAAATTTTCTTCAAGGATTGTCCCCTTGAACAGCTTGATAATCGCCATACCGATAACGGCGGCTGGATACGTAGCAGCGATGGTCATACCGGCTTTAAGCCCTAAGTAGGCGTTTGCCGCGCCAAGAACTACTGCTAACACCAGACCGATAACAAGGGCGCGAACGGTAAATTCAGCGATGTTCGTTTCTGATGAGACAAAAGGGACAAATTTTCTTTGTTCGGACATTTCAACCTCTTATAATCATTAAGAACTAAATTAATTAATTTGAAAATGTTAGTTCAAATATAAGAATGATTTCTTAGCACTTCCAAGAAATCTTTTGAGAAATATTTTCCCCTGAAAATTTTTAATAAACGATAATCTCTATTCTTCTCTGGTTTTGTTCCCTATTAAAAGTAAATTTAGTGTGAAAGAAAAATTATTTTATTCGAAACTTCTTTTTAATTGAAAATTATCGGAGCAGATAAGTCATGCGATACAAGATCATAACAATTTTAAGTCCAATATTTTTTATCACTCTTCTTTTTGCTTTTGTAACAAATGGGCAGAGCAAAGTGAAAAGAATAAACCTCCCCAACGGCTGGTCGGTTTCGCCGGTTGGAAAAAGTTTGCCGCTGGGAGATTTGCCATTGCAGATCGCTGTCTCCCCTTCCCAAAAGTATTTAGCTGTAACCAACAACGGACAAAGTGAGCAATCCATCCAATTAGTTTCTACAAAACCTTTTAGGTTGTTGAGCGAAATTTCTATTGCAAAATCCTGGTTCGGTTTAGTTTTTAGCGATGACGAAAAATTTCTTTACGCTTCCGGTGGAAATGATAATTGGATTCTCAAGTACGCAATCAAAAAAAATAAATTAGTTGTTGCAGACACTCTAATCCTCGGAAAGAAATGGCCCGAAAAAATTTCTCCCGCAGGCTTAGCTGTTGACGATCAGAAAAATATTTTGTACGTGGTAACAAAAGAAAACAATTCTCTCTATCTAATAGATACAAAATCCAAATCCGTTATTGGAACTTATCCTTTGGGCGGAGAAGGTTACCAGTGCCGTTTATCTCCCGACAAAAAAGAGTTGTACATTTCCTCTTGGGGAGGTGATAAAGTTTTGGTTTTTGATACCGTTAAAAAATCTTTCATCTCAGAAATTAAAGTTGGCGATAATCCGAACGATCTCTGTTTAACGAAAGATGGAAAGTTTCTCTTTGTTGCAAATGCAAACGACAATTCCGTTTCGGTTATCGATATAAAAGAACGCAAAGTAATTGAAACGCTTAACACCGCCCTTTATCCACAATCTCCAATCGGTTCAACACCAAATAGCGTTGCGTTAAGCGGGGATGATAAAACACTTTTTATAGCAAACGCCGATAACAATTGCCTAACGGTTTTTGATGTAACAAATCCCGGTTCAAGTAAAGGGAAAGGATTTATTCCAACCGGTTGGTATCCAACAAGTGTTCGCGTTGCGAACAATTTAATTTATGTCGCTAACGGAAAAGGTTTTTCATCGCTCGCAAATCCGCAAGGACCAAATCCAACAAGAAAAGGACGCAGCGTAATTTATCAAAAAGGTGATACTTCAAAAGTTGTAAAAGAGCAGTACATCGGCGGATTGTTTAAAGGAACGCTTAGTTCAATTAAAATTCCCGATGAAAAAACGTTAGCCCGTTATTCAAAACTTGTTTATGAAAATACTCCCTATCAAAAAGAAAAAGAATTAGCCGCGCATGGAGAAAAAGGAAATCCGATCCCGCAAAAAATCGGCGGAACTTCTCCGATCAAATATGTTTTTTACGTGATAAAAGAAAACCGCACATATGATCAAGTGCTTGGAGACGTACCGCAAGGCAACGGCGATACAAGTCTAACATTGTTCGGTGAATTTTATACACCGAATCAACACGCGCTTGCAAATGAATTTATCCTGCTCGATAATTTTTACGCGGATGCGGAAGTAAGCGCCGACGGACACAACTGGAGTACGGGCGCTTATGCAACCGATTATCTTGAAAAAACCTGGCCAACAAGTTACGGCAGCCGCGGCGGAGGATATGATGCTGAAGGAAATCGTGCAATTGCTAACAACAAAGAATTTATTTGGGATGTCTGCAGAAAACATAATGTTTCCTATCGTTCTTATGCTGAATTTACAAATTATGGGAAGGCATCTATTCCGGTTTTAGAAAATAATTTTTGCTCTACTTATACGGGATGGGATATGAAAGTAAGAGACACCACCCGCTTCTATCAATGGAAAAATGATTTTGATTCTCTTCTTGCGATTGGCAAAGTTCCGCAGTTTAATACGCTAAGATTTATTAACGACCACACCGAAGGATTACGCAAAGGAAGACCAACACCTTACGCGCACGTTGCCGATAATGATCTTGCAGTTGGATTGTTTGTTGATTATTTAAGCCGCTCGCCAATCTGGAAAGAGACCGCGATTTTTATAATTGAAGACGATGCGCAAGACGGTCCCGACCATGTTGATGCGCATAGAACAACCGCTTACGTTGCGGGAGGATTTGTGAAACGCAATTTTGTTGATCACACGATGTATTCAACTTCTTCGATGTTAAGAACAATGGAATTAATTCTCGGACTTCCCCCGATGAGCCAATACGATGCCGCCGCCGAACCGATGTGGAGATGTTTTTCTACCGTTCCGAATATTGCTCCGTTTACTTCGCGCCCCATTAATGTTGATCTCGGCGCGAAGAATACCGCAGAGAATATTTGGCAAGAGAAGAGTGAGACATTGGACTTTACCGAAGCCGATAGAATTCCCGATGACGAGTTTAATAAAATTATCTGGTACGCGGTTAAAGGCTTGGATGCTGAATATCCCGGAACAAGAAGAGCAGCGTTTTTGAGAGTGATTGAGGATGAAGAGTAACTATCGGAATAAATTTTTACTAAATCATTTTAAGAATATTAATGATACAAATAAAATGATGGAATGGATGAATGAAAATGAATGGATGAATGTTTTCCATTCAATCATACAAATATTTAATCATTCTTCAATAATTATTTGTTTCGCCGCGGCGAATTGTTTTTTTGATTTTCGGTTTATCCGGGTTAGGCACTTAGAGAATCGCTATCGCTAACATGTTAACGATAATTGAATAACGAATAATGAACAAGAAATAATGAATTTCGAAGTTAAAGCAATAAGCAGTTCAACTTCATCATTCGAAATTCCTTGTTCGATATTCATTATTCATTTTTTCCTTTAGCTTTTTTCCCAAGCAGCGTCTTGGGAAAAACGTAGGCTCTTAGATTCTTGTTAGCGCTAACATGTTAACGATAATTGAATAACGAATAATGAACAAGAAATAATGAATTTCGAAGTTAAAGCAATAAGCAGTTCAACTTCATCA